>Ga0302185_10000064_pt1 | contig 92904 bp, 85 predicted proteins | sample II_Bog_E1_1_FD_200231 | JGI IMG/M metagenome (GOLD analysis project Ga0302185, IMG submission 200231) | Peat permafrost microbial communities from Stordalen Mire near Abisko, Sweden - II_Bog_E1_2 | ecosystem: Environmental > Terrestrial > Soil > Wetlands > Peat | place: Sweden: Abisko... | reverse complement strand
TTACAGAAATAGTAGCAATTTGAAGTGTTTTGGCATCATATCCATGAGTGTTAACAGCGTTAGCTTTCGCACTTTCAATGGCTTTGATGACAGGAAGTGCAGCACGCTTTGGCGTATGAGATAAAATCACAAGCGCATCAGCTACTGAACGTCCCCGAATAAGGCTAGCAACTAGGTCTACTTTACGTGGAGCCTGAGAAACTTCCTTAACATATGCCCTGATAGTAGGGACAGGAGTTTTAACGTCAGTCATTACTTCTTATCCTTTCCACCATGCTTACGGAATTTACGAGTAGGGCTAAACTCACCGAGCTTGTGTCCAACCATATTTTCCGAAACGAGTACTGGAACGTGAACTTTACCGTTATGAACAGCGATAGTTCGTCCAACCATATCTGGACTAATCGTGCTAGCACGAGCCCAGGTTTTAATTATTGTACGGTCATCTGATGACAAAGCTGCCACTTTCTTAGCGAGCTTGAAATCAACAAATGGGCCTTTTTTAAGTGAACGACTCATAGTTACTTCTTCCTCTTCGCATCATGGCGAGACTTTATAATCAACTTGCCGACATCTTTACGACGACGAGTACGATATCCAAGAGTCAATTGACCCCATGGTGTTCGTGGCGCTTTACCAGCACCGTGTCGTCCACCGTCACCACCACCATGTGGGTGATCTGCAGCGTTCATAACGACACCACGAACTCCAGGACGAATACCCTTACGACGGTTACGGCCAGCAGAACCGATCTTAATGTTTTGGTGTTGAACATTTCCAACAACACCAAGTGCAGCTGTTGCTTCTAGGCGGAATCGACGAACTTCACCTGATGGTAGTTTAACCTGAGCGTAGTCGCCTTCCTTAGCCATTAGCTGAGCCTTTGCTCCAGCAGAACGAACCATCTGAGCACCTTTTCCTGCCGTAATCTCAATTGCGTAGATTTGACTACCGACTGGGATACGAGAAAGAGGCATACGGTTAGAAGATTCAATAGGAGCTTCAGGGCCACTAACGATAATCTTTCCCTTAGTCATGCTAGTATCAGCAAGAATGTAGTGATAAAGGCCAAACTGGTCTTTTACTCGAGCGATACGAGCGCTTCGGTTAGGATCATACTCAATTTCTTCTACGGTTACTGTTAATCCTGGAGCAAGCTTGTGATTGAGAAGACGATAGTGTCTCTTAACACCACCACCACGGTGTCGTACGGTAATACGTCCTGTGTTGTTTCGTCCTGCGTTTTGCTTCTTACTCTTTACAAGACTTTTAAGTGGCTTACGAGTCGTAATGTCACTATAATCCTCAGAGGTCATACCACGACGAGCAGGGGTTGTAGGGTTATATAGTTTAATAGCCATTATTTTTTCTCCTCTGCTTCAACTGGCGTATCAAAGACTTGGATGCTATCACCCTTAGCAAGCATGACATAGGCCTTCTTACTGTCTTTGCGCGTTGTAGAACCTGGGTAGCGATTCTTTCCTTTTGAGAAACGAATTGCCTTACCGTTTTGTACAAGCGTTTTAATACGCTCAACTTTAACTTCGAACTGTGCCTCGATTGCAGCAGTAATTTCTTGCTTATTTGCAGTCGTAGGTACTGTAAAGACATATACGTTGTTGAGACTTTGACTATATGCTTTCTCTGTTGCACGTGGAGTAACGATAATATTAGTCATATTATGCCTCCTTCCTAATTAGCCAGTCTTTAAGAATAGGCAAAGATTTAGTTGATATAACAACTGCATCTGCATTCAAGATATGGTAAACACTTAGGTACTTAGTACTAACAAGTAGTATATCTCGTACGTTGCTTGTTGCGCGAAGAATTTCAGGTGTTTTTTCATCTACAACAATAAGAACTCGACGTTCTAACTTGTTGTCGCTCAAGAACTTAATAGCTTCAGCAGTTTTACCCGTGGTCTTGAAATCAAGAACATGTACAAGCTTTGACTGGTTAGCGAGCGTAAGAGCTTGTTTAATAGCGACACGCTTAGCAAGGGTTGTGATCTTAATCTTATAGTTTTCGTTACCACGTGGGCCGAAAACAATACCACCACCGCGCCAAATAGGGTTACGAGAAGAACCAAATCGAGCACGGCCTGTTCCTTTTTGCTTCCATGGCTTAATACCACCACCGCTAACTTCACCACGTTGTTTCGTAGTAGCAGATGCAGTGCGAGAGTTTGCTAAGTAGGCATCATAGGCAAGCTTTAATAATTCGTGGTTCTTAACTTCAACAGCAAAGATTTCTTTTGGAAGTGCAGTTTTAGCTACTGCTGGTTTAGTAGTTTCAGCCATTATGCTTTTCCTCCGATTATGATCAGACCTTTTTTAGGGCCTGGTACAGCACCACGAAGACCAATAAGATTGTTCTCGAGATCAATATAGCTAACGATGAGATTCTTAACCGTTACACGGTCGTGACCCATTCGTCCAGCCATTTTCTTTCCCTTGAAGACCTTTTGAGGATACATAGATCCAATTGATCCTGGCTTACGGACATTTCCGTTTCCACCGTGGGTTGCTTTGCTAGTATTAAAGTTATGACGCTTAATGGTTCCGGCGAAGCCTTTACCCTTACTTGTGCCAGTGGCGTTAACAACGTCACCTAATGCAAAAGCAGTTACGTCTATCGTGCTCCCTACCAAGAGGCCTTCTGGTAGTTCTGCAACACGAATCTCCCGAATATGCTTCGGGGTCACTTTGGCTGGACTTGTGTGTCCAGCAACGGCCTTGCTCAGGTTCTTACCCTCACCATATGCCACTTGTACTGCGGTGTAACCGTCGGTTTCAACGGTTTTTACCTGAGTCACAGTCACAGGGCCAGCTTGAATAAGCGTGACAGGAACTGCCTTGCCATCTTCGCTGATGATTTGGGTCATACCAATTTTGGTACCGAGAAGTGCTTTCATTTGCCTTCATGCTCCCACTTAAAAACTTGGTGGGAGGCAGTATCCATATCTGTTGGACTTACCAATTCACCAAGAGTTGTTATTAATTTCGTAATAAGTTACCAATTAAGATTACCACATCATCTGTTAGCAGTCAATCCTTAAGGGGTTGAATAAATTATCATAATATTGTCTTTTGTATGTAAAAAAATAGCTCCGTCATTAAGGCGGAGCTATTTAGCTTTTGAACGTTATTACATTCGGATTTCTGCGTCAACTCCAGCTGGTAGGCTGAGGTTCTGTAGGCTATCGATAGTCTTTGGCGTTGCGTTCGTAATGTCGATAAGACGTTTATGAACACGCATTTCAAAGGCTTCTCCACCCTTCTTGTACACGTGTGGACTCTTTACGACAGTAAAGGTACTACGACGCGTAGGAAGTGGTACTGGGCCGGCAATACCAGCACCCGTACGGATAGCTGTATCGATGATTTGCTTTGCTGATTGATCGATGACCTTGTGATCATACGCTTTTAGACGGATACGGATACGTAGACCCGTTTCTTTTGCTTCTGCCATGTGAAGGGACTCCTCTTATGTACTATATCGTAACCTCTGTTGTGGTTCAGTGTTGTTCTGCCATTACCGAGTTGTCGATATGAATGTTAATACGTAATAAAGAATAGCATAATGTACCCCTGTTGTAAAACGGCACCCATGTTGAGTGATACAATAGAAGTATAGCTTTGTCCGATCCGACCGAAGGGTTACTTATGCTAGACCAATACACGCCTGTCAGTAAAGACGTCCAAGACTTGATTGATTGCATTATTGCCGATGCCATTATCAAGTCGAAGCCGTTGTTCGTCGATGAGCCGTTTGATGTCGAAATCCCTCTCGATACAGAACGTTTCGAAGGGATTCCTCTTTCGACTTTCATCAACCTCAACAACTTCTACACGACACTTGAGTCCGATGCCTCTAGGGCAGGGCTCAATCTCCAAAAAGTTTCAGGTTCAACCTGTTCTTTCACGAAGAAGCTCAACTGACAGCGTACAACCCGCCGCTCGTCGAGTGAGAAGACCCTAAGGTTCTCACTCCGAGAACCGGCGGGTCTTCGCATTTTATTGCATCGTCATGGAATTGACGTATTATTCGTATAATGTTAGAGTAATGTTATTATTTGACTACCCAGAGTCAGATCGAACCCCGCGAAAGGCTACAAATGACTACCACAGATCTTAAAGCAAAGGCTGAGAGGTTAAAGGAAATTGCGCAGCATGCAGTAGCTTCTGCGCAGACAGCTGGCTTGACAAAGGAAGTTGGTGAGGAATTCTTTGTTTTAATAGAGCTATTGGATGGAGATAAAAGGCTACTCCGAACCTCTAGCCATCTGCTCTTTCATGACATAAAGGATGAATTGGCGGCAAAACCCTCGGCTATAGTGTCGAGACCACGCCTCGCGGGCAATATCGTTTACTTCACTCGTGTGTGAAGAAATAATCTCCCCGCGTGAATGCGAGTTGAATCCCACGATTCCTCGCGGGATCGGCGGGGTTTCGCATGTCCTAACAAAAAATACCTCTGATTTCTCAGAGGTATTTTTTATAATTAGAGAAGATCTAACTATTTAACAACTTTAGTAACCACACCAGCACCAACGGTCTTACCACCTTCACGAATAGCGAAGTTTAGACCTTGCTCCATAGCGATTGGTGCTAGAAGCTTAACCTTGAATGTAAGTGTATCACCAGGGATAACAAGCTCCTTATCAGCTGGAAGTTCAACTTCACCAGTTACGTCCGTAGTACGGAAGTAGAACTGAGGCTTGTAACCCTTGCTGAATGGAGTGTGACGTCCACCTTCTTCTTTTTTAAGAATATATACTTCAGCTTCAAACTCAGTGTGTGGAGTTAAGCTACCTGGCTTAACAACAACTTGACCACGTTCAATTTGCTCACGCTCAATACCGCGTAGAAGTAGCCCAGCATTGTCACCAGCTTGTCCTTGGTTAAGGTTTTTCTTGAAAGCCTCAATACCAGTAACAACTGAAGTTTGTGTATTCTTGATACCAACGATTTCAACAGGATCGTTAATCTTAACGATACCCTGTTCAATACGACCAGTAGCAACCGTTCCACGACCCTTGATTGAGAAAACATCCTCAATAGGCATAAGGAAAGGCTTGTCTAGATCACGAATTGGTTCTGGAACGTAGTCATCAAGTGCTTGTACAAGCTCCATGATAGCGTCTTCAGATTCTTTGTCACCTTCAAGAGCTTTTGTTGCAGAGCCCTTAATGATAGGAGCGTCTTCGTCAAAACCATTCTTAGCAAGTAGTTCACGAATGTCCATTTCAACTAGTTCAACTAGTTCAGGATCAGCAAGGTCCATCTTGTTGAGGAAAACAAGAATCTTTGGCACACCAACTTGCTTTGCAAGAAGAACGTGCTCACGGGTCTGAGGAAGTGGACCATCATTTGCAGCTACAACGAGGATTGCTCCATCGATTTGTGCAGCACCTGTGATCATGTTCTTTACATAGTCTGCGTGACCAGGCATGTCAACGTGAGCGTAGTGACGCTTTTCTGATTCATACTCTTGGTGAGACGAAGCAATAGTAATACCACGTGCGCGCTCTTCTGGAGCGTTGTCGATTTGGTCGTACGCTACAGCCTTGTTGACATCACTAGGAAGACGCTTTGCAAGAGTTGCTGTAATAGCAGCAGTTAAAGTTGTTTTACCGTGGTCAACGTGACCCATGGTACCAACGTTGACGTGAGGCTTTGTTCGATCGAAATCTGTCATTTAGATTTATTCTCCATTAATTATTTTTCGCACGAGAGTAATAGGCTCTCACGACGTATGATTCCGATTATACAGTGTTTTTTCTAAGGAGTAAAGTAAATTTTAAGATAGTTTTGATCGATCGGGCCGTATGTTTGTCGTGCTGAAAATTACTTTGTACCTATTTTCATAATCTTTATTAATAAAGTCGTAGTTTGCTGGGTTAATAAGTTTTTTTCTTCGGGCAAGTGCTAATTTATTTCCTACAATACTGAATGCATTCGCTGGGTTATCATAGTAACCTAAACTATTAAAATTCATCGTCTCTGCATCCTGAGTTAGGATTTTTCTCAGCTCCCTTACTGGACAGATACTAACCTCACCACATGAAGCAAGCGCATGTCCAGGAAGACATTCCGGTCCATGCGCTTGCTGTGTGTACTGTAGAATTCCATTAGCCATCTCCTCGTACCAAGCCGAAACTACTAACAACGGCTTATACAGTTCAACGTAAGGGCTAAGTACACGAAGAGGCAGGAGCATAAACTGTTCAGCCCTAATTCTTTCATTATCTGTATACTCTTTTATTTCCCTTACGTATTGAAAAAGCTTATTTGGATCAACACTGTCATCCTTCATAGCTAAGGCATTCACGATTTCATCAAACGCAAAAACATATTCGTAATCTTTCAAGCCTTCGTCTGTGATACGATCAAAATACCTTGAAATAGCAGTAGGTTCTTTTGGCAAATGCTCTTCTTCAAAACTAGACATGTATTGTTAGAGTGTACTGATCAAAAATCTTTTTGCAAGCATAACAAAAGTCGCCGCGATTACGACGACTTTTTTGTTCCTGTTGTATATTACTTACTTGATCGCTTTTCGACTATTTCTTGAGCTACGTTCGGTGGTACTTCTTCGTACTGAGCAAGTTCCATTGAACTTGCCGCACGACCTTGGCTCATTGAACGAAGTTCAGTGGTGTAACCAAACATATTTGCGAGTGGTACAAAAGCTTTTATAAGCTTTGCTCCGGCAGTAAGATCTTCCATTGCTTCAATGCGACCACGACGAGCGTTAAGGTCACCAATAACGTCACCCATAAATTCTTCAGGAGTCGTTACTTCAACATGCATGACAGGCTCTAGAAGAATCGGCTTAGCTTGCTTAATACCTTCGCGTGTAGCGAGTGCACCTGCGAGCTTGAAAGCAAGTTCGCTGGAGTCTACATCGTGATAACTTCCATCATATAGAGTAGCTTTAACGTCAACGACTGGATATCCGGCGATAACTCCACTTGCAAGCGTCTCACGAATACCAGCTTCAACTGGCTTACGATATTCCTGTGGAACAACTCCACCCTTAATTTCATCAGTGAATTCAATACCTTTACCGGGTTCGTTCGGTTCAAATCGAACCCAAACGTCACCATATTGCCCACGTCCACCAGATTGTTTAGCGTGTTTACCTTGCACGGCACTTGTGCCTTTAATCGATTCACGAAATGCAACTTGTGGTTCACCAATATTAGCTTCGACACTAAATTCACGCTTCATACGATCAACGAGAATATCAAGGTGAAGCTCACCCATTCCAGACATGATTGTTTGTCCTGTTTCTTCGTCAGTGTGAACACGGAAGGTTGGATCTTCTTCTGCAAGACGCTGAAGAGCAACACCCATTTTTTCTTGGTCAGCTTTTGTTTTTGGCTCTACCGCAATAGATACGGGTGGCTCTGGGAAGGTAATACTCTCTAGTGCGATTGGGTGAGCTGGATCTGAAATCGTTGCACCAGTTGTTGTGTCCTTAAGACCCACAACAGCTGCAATATCTCCTGCTGTGATCTTATCGATGTCTTCACGCTTGTCTGCGTGCATACGAACGATACGTCCAACACGTTCTTTATTGCCAGTTGTGGTATTTAGAACATATGATCCAGCAGTTAAAGTACCGCTATATACTCGGACGAAGATAAGCTTACCAACAAATGGATCTGTTGCAATTTTAAATGCAAGACCAGCCATAGGTTGGTTGTCTTCTGGAAGACGTTCAATCTCATCCCCGGTCTTAGGGTTAACACCCCAGATACCTTTGCTATCAAGTGGACTTGGAAGATAATCAACAACGAGATCAAGAACCTTCTCAACAATAACACCACGGCCATCTCCACCCGTTACAAGGTAGAATTCACCAGTAAGAACACTCTTACGAAGAGCTGCTTTTAGTTCGTCAACAGTAATTGAATCTTCACCTTGATCAAGATATTTTTCAAAAAGTGCGTCATCAGCTTCAACAGCTGTTTCGACAAGCAGTTTGCGAGCATTTTTAGCCTTTTCGAGCATATCTGCAGGGATTTCACCGACAACTAGTTCATGATCTGTGAAGTCTTTGTAGGTATAGGCTTTCATATCAACAAGGTCAACAACTCCATTGATGTCCTTTTCGAAACCAATAGGAAGGTGGATTGGAAGAGCGCGCTTCGAAAGACGAGCATGCACTGTATCGAGAGACTTATAGAAATCTCCACCGGTCTGGTTAATTTTGTTAATAAAGCAGATACGAGGTGTACCGTATTTATTTGCCTGGCGCCAAACAGTTTCGGTTTGAGCTTCTACACCCATCTTGCCGTCAAAGACAACGACAGCACCGTCGAGGACACGAAGTGAACGTTCAACTTCTACGGTAAAGTCGATGTGGCCCGGGGTATCAATAAGGTTAATCTTATGGTTTCGCCAAAACACTGTAACGGCAGCCGAGGTAATCGTAATACCACGCTCACGCTCTTGCTCCATCCAGTCAGTTGTTGTTGCGCCGTCGTGAACAGCACCAATCTTGTGAGAAAGACCAGTTCGGTATAAAATACCCTCTGTTGTGGTAGTCTTACCTGCGTCGATGTGAGCAATAATACCAATATTACGGAAGTCCTTAATTGGGACAGTTCTTTCAGCCATAAAAATCCATGTTTCCTTTTCTTAATTATTTTTTGCCATAAAAAATAGCTCTTACCTGTTATTATATCAAATAATTCAATATATCTCTAGTGCTGTAACCTCTTTTATTCAGGTGAGTCTACACTATTCGGAGGAAAAAAGGATTCTTCCAATCTATTCATTGCCTCTTCATTATGTTGTTTATGGATTTCACTAAAAGCAAATACAGTCGCACCTATGCCAAACCTAAATACGCGACGAAATCTTTCATAACTTACAACATCATCTTCCCATGGAATAATCTTTTCAACAGATGCGTCGCCCATTCTTGCTAAGCCTCTCTCGCTTATATCAATAAGCAGCCCGCTCATTCGATTTAAGTCATCAGGCTCTTCGTCATCTACTTTATCCAGTCCCACATAAACTGCTATGAACTTTAGGGCGCCAACAGGTCTAATAAGACCATTATGTGCGAGATCCGTGATTTGCATTCCTGCATTCATTCCATGCCTAAAAGCTGTCGTCGTTCTGAATAGCTCATCGTCAGCACCGCCACTTTCGTTACGAGATTCTAGTAAAAAACCAATTCTACCTATGTTGTGTTGGAACATGAATGCTTGGTTTTGACTAGCTTGAGCTTGCATTTCTAGTCTGTTGAAAAAAGTCCAAGGGCCACCCTCACTATTAAAGTATTCCGTGCTGATATCTACCGCTGTTTCGTAATCTGATTCGTCGGGAAGTGGTATATATTTTTCGGCCATAAGTACATGGTAGTATAAAAACCTAAATTATCAAAAGCAAGCACTAGTAACATAAAAGGTGCCCGTACAGTAAAATGGATACCATTTTACACTAAACATTCTAAGGAGTAGGATACTCGATGATTACGATGCCCGAGCCACCAAGTCCAGCCGATCCGCCGCCACCACCAGTATTGGGAGTTCCTCCATTTTGAGAAGGTATTTCACCGAAGTTACTACCGCCGCCACCCTGCGCAGAAAGATCCTCTGCTGCTCCCCCACCTGCATACCATGTGGTTGTACCCGAAATAGCTGAGCTAAGGCCGATACCACCTTGGCCTCCAACGCAACCACCGCCAACAACCCCTGGACCACCAGCACCCCCGCCGCCGCCCGGTAATCCTGGACAAGGAAAGTATGGTGTACCTGTCGCACCACCATTATAACCAGCAGTACCCGTAGCTCCTGCACTACCTACATTAGCTGCTCCTCCACCGGATGCACCACTTTTTGGATTTCCCCCATAATGCGCGCCAGCGCCACCCCCAATTGCAACGTTTGATCCGAAAGAGCTGCTCGATCCGTTAGTATCTGCTGCACCCCCGGCGCCTATAGTTACTGTCGTAGAACCACTTACAGTCTGTCCACTTAGAGACAGGAACTGTCCACCACCCCCACCTCCACCTTCGCCAGGACCTCCGGAAGTATCATTTCCTCCGCCTCCACCCCCACCGACTATAAGAATAGACACGTTCGTAAGACTACCGCCTGATACTGTAAATGTTCCACTAGAGGTAAATGTGTTGATAGTATATCCGCCCGAAGTGGTTACAACACCACCAGAAGTACTTACAGAACTAACAGCCGATGCTATTCCATCATTTGTAATATTGTAGGTTAGAGAACCATTCTGTTCTGTAAGACTAAATGTTTGTGGACTAACTGCATTATTATAGGTATAGCCTGTATAAGTACTATTACTACTTGCCTTGAGGCAAATCAAAGGTGGAGCTGGGTAAGCTCCAGTTGAACAATCATTAGATGTCGGGTATGCACTATTTGTAGCTTGGTAGATCTTTAATTAGTTTGCTGAATTCGTGAGATCAGATATTAAAGCTGAGGTCTTAGCTCTTTGGCTAATACCTGAATAAGCCACGATGACAATGGCAGCGATGATCGCAATGACAACAATAACAATGAGGAGTTCAACGAGCGTAAAACCTTTTTGCTGCTTAGTACGATACTTTAATCCACTTTTAAGCTTCATGAGATATTTCAGTTATAGCAGTTTCAATTTAAAACCACAAGCAAAATAAAACCTCACACAATTCGTGTGAGGTTTTATTTTGCAAAAGCTATGAGTTAGCCACGTGCAAAGTGAGCGAAAGCTCGGTTGGCTTCGGCCATCTTGTGTGTATCTTCTTTCTTCTTGAACGCTGCACCGGCTTCGTTGTAAGCATCAATAATCTCAAGTGATAAACGCTGAGAATATGGAATACCCTTACGAGAACGTGCAGATTGAACTAGCCATGTAAAAGCATAGTGCAACTGACGATGACCCGATACAGGAAACGGAATCTGGTAGTTTGCACCACCAACACGACGAGATTTAACTTCAAAGTTAGGTGAAACGTTCTTTAGAGCACGTTCAAATACTTCAAGTGGGTTTTCGCTATCAAGCTTCTTAGCTGCATTTTCAAGTGCTGTATAGACAGCACGTTCAGCAATAAGTTTTTTACCATCTAGCATAGACTTATTAATAAGACGTTGTACAAGCACGCTTTGGTACTTACGGTCTGGTGAAAGTTTACGTTGTAAACTAGCAGTTACTTTACGAGGCATTACTTGTCCTCCTTCTTAGCACCGTACTTAGAACGGCCCTGTTTGCGCTTTGCAACACCCTGAAGGTCTAATGCACCACGAACGATATGGTAACGAACACCTGGAAGATCTGGTACACGGCCCCCGCGAACAAGCACAACCGCGTGCTCCTGTAGGTTGTGACCTTCTCCACCGATGTAAGCCCATACTTCTTGTCCGTTAGTAAGACGCACACGTGCAACCTTACGAAGAGCAGAGTTAGGCTTCTTTGGTGTCTTAGTCGTTACTTTGATACAAACGCCACGTTTAAGTGGACCGTTTTGCTCATAGTAACGAGTTTTAAGTGCGTTGTGAATACGGCCTAACGCAGGAGACTTACTCTTTTTAAGAGCAGTCTTACGTGGCTTTCGCACTAATTGGTTAATTGTTGGCATTAATAAAACTCCGTTTTATCTATAAAATAATGGGTTGTAGAGGTAGGTAGCCTCTGTCATACGCGTCTGAAATCTCAGCATGATTTCATCGCCTTTTCTTCCTAACTTCTACATTGTCTGTACACATTCAAATAACTCTGTAGTTCAGAAAGAGGAAACTCATCTGTTAGTATAACAATAAATGACACTTATGACAAGAGACAGAAAAGGCCCGCAGATCGGGCTTGGCAGAATTTCTTCTGCGGACCTTTCCTGCGAGCTTATGCCCGAGCGTTGTCTTTGATAACCGCGAAGCACAGATCGTGCTCATCGCGCGTGAGCAAGACCGAATTAAGGTCTTTATTCACATCGTACATGCCTTCATGGGCCCCCATGATATACCTCCAGGTAAGTGTTCCGAATGGGATATGTAAATAATAACATAATTTAAGAGTAAAAGCAATACCCCACTCTTTCGAATAGGGTATTTTCTTTAGTGAACTAGTATACAACTAGGCTGTGAGCTCGAGGTCTTCAGCGATCTCACTTGCAAGTTCCTCGTCGATAACTTCGTCCGTAAGATTACGGGCACCGGTACCAACTGGGATCTTACGACCAATGATCACGTTTTCTTTCAAACCATGTAGGCGGTCGATACGGCCACTTACTGCAGCATTTATAAGTACACGAGTTGTGTCTTGGAATGATGCGGCTGAAAGGAAGCTGTCTGACCAGATAGAGACTTTTGTAATTCCAAGAAGTAGCTGTGTGTAACCAACAAGATCTTTACCATCAGCGGCAAGGATTGCGTTAGCTTCAACAACTGCTGCCTTGCTAACGATATCACCCGTTACAAAAGTGCTATCTCCTGGATCTTCAATCTGAACACGACTAAACATCTGTCGAACGATGATCTCAAGGTGCTTGTCAGCAACGTCTTGACCCTGTGCAGCGTAAATACGAAGCACTTCGTTAATGATGTATCGTTGAGTCTGCTCTGTGCCTTTTAGGCGCATGAGGTCATGAAGATTCAATGAACCAATCGTAAGACGATCACCAGCAGTTACATGATCACCGGCAACAACAACAAGTTGTGTACTACCTGGGATTTCATATTTAACTGGGGAACTTGCATTTGCAGCAAGAACTAATGTATCTTCAGCAACTTCTACAACGCCGTCGAAAGGAGCAACAATTGGCTTAGATTCGCTCTCACCTGTTGCAAGAACATCTCCAACCTTAACGTTACTTCCGGACTTAACAGTGACAGTACGACCTTCAAGAGCAATACGCTCAACGTGTCCTGCTTCTGGGGTCACCTGAACAACATACTTCTTACCGTCTTCCCACACGTCGACAAGACCAGTCACTTCAGTAACTGTAGCTTGACCCTTAGGGCTTCGAGCTTCGAAGAGTTCTTCGACACGAGGCAAACCTTGCGTGATGTCTCCACCAGCTACACCACCGGCATGGAAAGTCTTAAGTGTTAGCTGTGTACCAGGTTCACCAACAGATTGTGCTGCGATAACACCAACTGGCTGAGCGGCTGCAACAAGTTTACCTGATGCCATATCTATACCATAACTCTTACGTGGGATACCACGAAGATTCTTAGTAGAAAGAACGCTCTGGATCTTAACACTCTCAATAGTCTCATCAGCTTCAATAGCCGCTGCAACTTCTCGAGTAATAAGCTCATCAGCACCAATTTTACCGTCAATAGCCTCGGCAGTATAACGACCAAAGAGTCGGTTACCAAAGTCGATCATTGTGAGTTCAGATTCGTTTCTAAAGATTGCGAAACCATCATCACTATCAACTTGGTCATCTACAGTAAAGACGTCTTGAGATACATCGACAAGACGACGAGTAAGGTAACCTGAGTCGGCAGTCTTAAGTGCGGTATCGATAAGACCCTTACGAGCACCACGTGTTGCCACGAACTGTTCAAGGGAGCTTAAACCGTCTTTATAGTTACTTCGGATTGGAAGCTCAATCTCCCGGTTAGCTGCGTCCACCATGATTCCCACCATAGCTGAAGCAAGCTTCACGTTTGAAATATCACCACGAGCTCCGGAGTTAACCATCACACTAATACTCGTATCCATGTCTTTGAGCTTTCCTTGAAGGAAGTCAGTCACAGAACGGTCAACTGCACGCCATGATCCAACTGTTAGGCTATATCGCTCTTCTTCTGTAATAAGACCTTGGTCAAATTGATCAGAGATGAGAGCTGTCTTTGCGTCACCTTCAGCAACGAATCCACTAATTTCTTCAAAGTGAAGATAGTCATCTTTACCAGTCGATACTGCAGCGATAGTTGCAAATCGGAAAGCAAGACCCTTCATACGGTCAGCAGTCTGAGCTGTTGTTTCAGCGTCGTAGTCGTTAAAGATGTTCGCAAGAACTTTCTTTAGTTGCTTCTTTGTCTGAACATTATTATCGTAAGGATAATCAGCTGGAAGAATCTCGTTGAAGAATACACGTCCAAGAGTAGTTGCTCGAACTTCACCACGCGTAAAGACACGAATTGGAGTCTGAAGTTGGATTACCTTGTTGTCGTATGCCATCTCTGCTTCGTAAACAGAGCTGTACGCCTTAACGTTCTCGGTTTGAGCACTTGGCTTAACGTATGTTAGGTAATAATTACCAAGAACAACGTCCTGACCAATATTTAAGACTGGAGCGCCATCGGCTGGCTTTAGAAGGTTGTTCGTTGCGCTCATGAGCTCACGTGCTTCACGTTGAGCATCATTAGATAGCGGAAGGTGAACTGCCATCTGGTCACCATCGTAGTCAGCGTTAAATCCGTTTGCTACAAGTGGATGAAGTTGGATAGCCTTACCTTCAACAAGCTTTGGCTGGAAAGCCTGAATTGATAGGCGGTGAAGTGATGGAGCACGGTTCAAAAGAACGTACTTTCCTTCAATCACTGCATCAAGCGCATCCCATACAAGTGCATCTCCTGCCTCAATCAAACGTGTTGCTGAGCGGATGTTGTGAGCATGCTCACCACGAATCAACCAGCTAATAACGAATGGCTTGAAGAGCTCAAGTGCCATTTGCTTAGGAAGACCACATTCACTGATCTTAAGCTTTGGACCAACAACAATAACTGAACGTCCAGAATAGTCAACACGCTTACCAAGAAGGTTCTGGCGAAAACGACCCTGCTTACCCTTTAACATATCGCTAATAGACTTTAGACGACGACGACCACCAGTTGCATTTACAGCACGACCACCACGAGCTGCAGAGTTATCAATTAAAGCATCGACAGCTTCTTGAAGCATACGCATTTCATTACGACGAATCACTTCAGGTGCATTAAGATCAATAAGCTTCTTTAGACGGTTATTACGGTTAATAACTCGACGATAAAGATCGTTTAAGTCACTTGTTGCAAATCGTCCACCGGTAAGTTGTACCATTGGACGAAGATCCGGAGGGATAACGGGAAGTACTGTTAATGTAAGGCTACTTGGTTTGATACCAGCAGCGAACATTCCTTCAAGAACCTTAAGACGCTTTTGTAGCTTCTTTTCACGTTGTCCCTTAGCGCTCTCAACCTCAGTTGAAAGTTGTGCGATAAGTTCTGCAAGGTTAACTTCATCAAGAAGAGCCTTTAGTGCAGTTCCACCCATGCCAACTTCGACGAGATCTTCGTATTCTTCTGGAAGAGCACGGTAGTCGCTTTCATTGATAAGAGCACCCTTTACAAGGCTATCAAGTTGAGCTTTCTTAACCGTATATGTTTCGTTAAGCTCTTCGATTTCTCGAGACTGTTCGGTTGCAAGCGCTTTTACGTCTGCGTTTTCAGCTTCCGCTTCTTTTTCGTAACGAATCTTGATTGCAGCACGTCCAGCTTCTGTTTCTGCTTCAATATCAGAAAGATATTGATCTCTCTTAGTCTCATCAGATTTTAGAATAACGTAGGTTGCAAAATAAGCAATTCGTTCAAGGTTTCGAACAGTGATTCCAAGAAGGAGACTCATTGCACTTGGCGTACCGCGCATAAACCAGATGTGAGCAACTGGGGCGGCAAGGCTAATGTGAGCCATACGTTCGCGTCGAACGATAGACTTAGTAACTAAGTCACCATTCTTATCAACAGCAGCTTCGCGAGAGCGAACACCCTTTAATTTATTGTCGTGTGGGTTGATATCTTTGACAGGGCCAAAGATTCTTTCACAGAACAAACCATCTCTCTCAGGTTTCTGAGTACGATAGTTAATAGTTTCCGGCTTTGTTACCTCACCATGACTCCATTTAAGGATATCTTCTGGGCTAGCAACTGCTAGTCGGACAGCGTCAAAGTCAGCAATTCCGTTGTTTGCAATAACTCGTGACATATTACGCCTCCTCCTTAATTTCTTCTATTTCGTCAATGTCTTGAATAGTAACACCGTCTCCTAGATCACCAAATTCATCTGCTTCATCAAGAATTTCTTCCTCTTCAGCTTCTTCATCAGCAGCAGATAATGGAAGAGCAGCAACAGGTTCACCATTGATAACACTTCCAATAATTTGCTCTGCGTCGATGATAGCGTCTTCAGATTCATCAAGAAGATCAACGCGTAGACCAAGTCCTTGAAGTTCCTTTACGAGCACATTGAATGATTCAGGTAGCTTTGGACCGACAATTGCCTCGTCCTTAATGATTGATTCGTAGGCTTTTGCACGTCCGTATACATCATCGGATTTGATTGTAATCATTTCCTGAAGTGTTGAGGCTGCACCATACGCTTCAAGTGCCCAGACTTCCATCTCTCCAAATCGCTGTCCACCATTTTGCGCTTTACCACCAAGTGGCTGTTGCGTAACCATAGTGTAAGGACCAGTTGATCGTGCGTGAATCTTATCGCTTACCATGTGGTGAAGTTTAATCATGTGCATAACACCAACTGTTGTTCGCTCTTCGAATGGAGAACCATCACGACCATCGTAAAGTTGGAACTTACCATCACGGGCAAAACCAGCTTTTTCGAGTTCGTCGCTAATAGTATCGTTTGGCACACCGTCAAATGGAGGCGTAGCAACTTTATAACCAAGCGCACGTGCAGCCATTCCAAGGTGAGTTTCAAATAGCTGTCCAATATTCATACGGCTCGGCACACCAAGTGGGTTAAGAACTACATCAACTGGAGTTCCGTCTTCCATAAATGGCATATCTTCAATAGGAAGGATTCGGGCAACTACACCCTTGTTACCGTGACGTCCAGCAAGTTTATCACCGACAGAGATTTTGCGGAGTTGAGCAACAAAGATTTGAATTTGCATAAGAACACCAGCTTTAAGCTCATGACCGTTTTCACGGCTAAAAATCTTAACCCCGACAACTTTACCACCACCAGCATTGTTCATACGTTGTGAAGTATCACGAACATCCTTAGCCTTTTCACCAAAGATAGCTCGTAGGAGACGCTCTTCACTAGAAAGCTCTTGTTCACCTTTAGGTGTAATCTTACCAACAAGTACATCACCAGACTTAACTTCAGAACCAAGCTGAACGATACCATTCTCGTCTAAGTGACGAAGTGATTCTTCAGATACGTTTGGAATGTCTCTTGTGACAATTTCAGGGCCAAGCTTAGTTTCACGAACTTCAACTGTGTAGTCCTTGATGTTAATACTTGTAAGAGCATCGTCTTGTACAACACGGTTAGAAAGGACGATGGCGTCATCCATGTTGTATCCGCCCCATGGCATGAAGGCTACAGTTAGATCTTTTCCAAGGGCTAACTCACCGTCTGCAATAGATGCACCTTCAATAAGAATGTCGCCTTTTTTAACCTTATCACCACGTTCAACGCGAGTTTTTTGGTTAATTGACCGATCGTCATTACTCTTCGTAAAGTGAACGAGTTCATATACCTTTACACCGTCTTTGTACTTAACATGTACTTCTTCGCCGTCTGCACGAACAACTTCACCGTCACCACTGGCAACAACAAGCTGGCTCGTGTTGCGTGCGATTTCTCCTTCAATACCAGTACCCACAACAGGAGACTCTGGAGTAAGAAGTGGAACTGCCTGCTTCTGCATAGCAGAACCTGTTAGGGAACGGTCGACACGGTTCTTTTCAATGAATGGAATAAGCGCCGCACTTGATCCAAGGATCTGTTTGTGCGCAGCATCAATATAGGTTACTTCTGTGGCATCTACTTGCTCTGGAAGAAGACCGTTTCGAGCACTCACGCGCTCGTCGATAAATGATCCGTCATCATTCAACTTAACTGATGCGTCTGCAATAACTTCAGTGATTTCTTGTGAAGCATCAAGATATACAACTTCATCGGTTACCTTATTGTTTACTACTCGAAGATAAGGAGTTTCAATGAAGCCATATTCATTAACTCGTGCGTATGATGCAAGGTTAAGTACGAGTCCAATGTTTGCACCTTCTGGAGTTTCAACAACACAAAGACGTCCGTAGTGAGTTGGGTGTGCATCACGCACATCAAATCCGGCACGCTCACGTGAAAGTCCACCAGGGCCCATAGAGCTTAAACGACGTTTGTGTGAAAGCTCAGCAAGAGGGTTTGTTTCATCCATAAGCTGAGAAAGCTGCGAACTTGCAAAGAATTCGCGAACTGCAGCAACAACAGGGCGAGCATTAATAAGCTGACCAGGAGTTACTGTCTCAATATCACTCATACTCATACGATCCATAGCATTTCGTTGCATACGAAGCATACCAACACGGAATTGACGAGCAACAAGTTCACCAACTAATTTAACTCGACGGTTTGAAAGTGCATCGATGTCATCAGCAAGTTCTTGTTCGTTGTTAAGACGAATAATTTCCTTAACAATTGCGATAAGGTCTGAAAGTTGGAATACACGATTCTCAGTCGTGTTTGGAACATCAAGAGCAAGTCGTTGATTAAGTTTGTAACGACCAACACGGCTGTAGTCAAAACGCTTGAAGTCAAAGAACATACGTTCGATCATGCTTCGTGCGTTATCAACAGTAGCGAGATCGCCTGGTCGAAGACGACGATAGACTTCAATAAGTGCTTCGTTTGTTCCACGAGCTGGATCTTTTTCGAGGGTAGCATCGATATATTTAACTTCACCAGTATCAACATCGGAGAATAGGGCCTTAATCTCAGATGTCTTATTGTGTCCAAGAGCTCGGAACAATGTTGTGATAGGAAGTTTACGACGACGGTCTATTTTTACGTAGATAACACCATTACTAGCTGTCTCAAATTCAAGCCATGCACCACGACCTGGAATAAGTTTTGCTCCGTAATAGTTACGAGTTGCAGCTTTATCTGCAGTAAAGAAAACGCCGGCACTACGTATAAGCTGTGAAACAACAACACGTTCTGTACCGTTAATAATGAATGTACCGCGATCAGTCATCCATGGGTAATCACCAAGATAGATCTCTTGTTCTTTAACTTCACCTGTTACTTTGTTTGTAAGCTCTACGTTTGCATGTAGAGGTGCGTCAAAGGTAAGGTTGTTTTCTTTAGCGTCACGCTCAGTCGTTTTAGGTTCTTGAAATGCATATTCTTTGAAACGTAAAGACAACTTCTGACCCGTATAGTCATCGATTGGGTTTAGTTCTGCAAATATTTCACTTAGACCAGTTTCAACGAATTCACGCCAACTGTCCTTTTGGTGGGCAATTAGGTTTGGTAATGGTAACGCAACGTCATCCTTCGTAAAGAAGACACGCTTAGCGTTACTAGGCTTAGTTTTTGCCATAGGTGATGCTACTCCTCGCATATAAATTGTATTTTGATAGGGGGTCTTTGGCTCCGAAGATTCCCTTAACTAGTGGTTTCTTCCGTTGTGATGCCACTCCAACGCGAAGACATAGATAACCACAGCTACACTACTTCTTGGTACCTATTGTGAAGACTTTTAAGCTGTATGTCAATAGATTTGAAGGCTTTTATATAAGATTGTTTGAATAAAAGGCAGAGTTGCGTTTTAAGATGCTTTTCGAACAAATAAGCGCTGATTCATTTTCGCCCTAACGACACGATCCCCGACAGGAAGAATCACTGTTTTACTGGTCATTAATGTGCGCTTAAACCCATGGCGAATCATTGCGTTCATTGCTGGATCAAAAGTATGAAGTGGAATAACGATATCTTTACTTCTATCTTCTTCATTCATTCCCTCTATCATATGAACAAATAATCGATCAGCAGCTTCATCTTGATCGATGCTTGGGGACGCAGATAATGCAACAATACCAATTCGTTCTTTGGCGTATTTATTACCTAAAATCTTAATCTCAGCCTTTTTAACTAGTCGGTCTAATGGAGTGACGCCATACCCATCTTCATCTACACGACCAAAAGTTCCAGATTTTAACATTGCATCTATACGACCAGACGAATTTCGTAGAAAATGGTAGGCTAAAGGTGCTTTTTGAAACTTACGCATCTGTGCATCTTTACCCATATCACCCTGACCTGGTGCTATGCCGAGATATTCACGAGCAGTAGCTTCATCGATTCCACCATCTAGTAAGTCAAGACGAGATAAATCTAATACATCAAGTCCATCTTGTTCATTGGCTCCTACGGCGGACGTTATTTGTTCACTCATATTTAAATATTATACCATTTTAGTAAGATAATATCCACACAAAGCAGTGTAATTTTAAGTGCTTCTACTTAGAAAGATTGGAACCCGAAAGTTGAAAACTAGGAGATATTTGCTGAAGTTTTGCCTTTGTTTCTGGGGTCAACGCCTCTTCAAATGTATCTCGAAGATCGTAGATATCATTTTGAAAACTAACTACCGATGGCGGTGTATGTGATTTCTCTATTGAAAGTCGTAAAAATAATACATCAATTTCACCTCTTATAGACTTCAGGTAGGTTATCTTGTCTTGCTCTACATCTTCAATTGCTTCTTTCGTACCAGATACTTCCTCATTCAATCTACCAATAACGGCATCTGATTGAGTAAATATCTCAGTAAACTCATCACGAGAGAATCTATCTGGATAAAGCATGTATTTTACTTCGGCTAGTGGCATAGTAAAGCGAGTTTAGGCTTTTGTTATGACTTCGTCAATAAGTCCATAGTCTTTTGCTTCTTCTGCGCTCATCCAGAAGTCACGATCAGCGTCTTTTTCGATCTTTGCTAACTTCTGTCCAGTATTCTTAGCAAGAATCTTATTTAATTGCTGTTTTAGAAAGATACCTTCTTTTAGGGTGATCTCCTGATCGGTAATTTTACCTTGTGTACCACTTGAAGGTTGATGGATCATGATTCGACTACTCGGTAATGCATAACGCTTTCCTTTCGTTCCACTACTAAGCAAAAACGCACCCATACTTGCCTGGAGCCCAATTCCTATAGTCTGAACATCAGGTTTAATGAACTGGATGGTGTCATAGATTGCCAGACCATCATAAACGCTGCCTCCCGGGCTGTTAATATATAGTTTAATATCTTTCTTAGGATCAGCATACGCAAGATGTAGTAGCTGTGCGACCACAACATTTGCCGTTGCTTCATTTACTTCATCACCTAGAAAGATGATACGTTCATTTAATAAACGAGAATAGATATCAAAGGCACGTTCACCCTCGTATGTTTTCTCAATAACCGTTGGTATTAGATAACTTTGTGGCTTCTTCATATACTAAGTATATACAAAACTAGCACTCGATGCAAGCGAGTGCTAGTTATAGTATTATAAGATTTCTAAAAAAAGTGCGGCCCTCTTTCGAAGGCCAGAGGAGCTAAAAGTAGCTCAACTCAGTAGTTAGTCGTACGACGACGACGAATAGTGTGCCGCCCGCCACTACTCGCCGTCGTCGTACATTCTGGTGTATAAGTACCGGCCCCGGAGGATCATCCGATACTTAAGTGTCCCCGCTTTGGTCCGCCCAAAGCCGCTACGGGAACGGGGCAATCCAAACGTCAGCACCACCCGACATTCAGATGTAAGTCTAGGGGAGACGGTCGCGAGAGGGCGCAACCGTCTCCCTTTTTTGTACTCATTGGAACTTACTCTATAGCTTTGTTATACCTAACCCAGCAACGGAAAAAAGCTTAACAAGGACACAAGAATAACACCGCCAGTCCACCATGCAACTGATGAGCCAACGATATAAGATTATACAATAAAAAAACTCCTTGGTAAAGGAGTTATTTTATTTTTACTAAGATTTTTTTATTTCGTATTTAACTCAACTAATTTATCTACTGTTTTCTCTGTTAAAAGTCGGTTTGCAATATCGCGTCGTACTTCATCAGTTTCGAATTGCTTAAGCGCTTCAGGGTTATTTGTGTACTGCTTTTTGTATAACTCTATATGGGCTTCTAGTTCATCGTTTGTAGCTTGGATCTTTTCAATTTTACTTAGTTCTGCAAGGACGAGTCCAGCCTGTACTCGGTTTACTGCGGCATCCTTAACCTCAGAATCGAGCCATTTTTCTTTACTTTCGAAATCTTTTTGCTCAAGATATTGTTCTAGCGTCAAGCCTTGGTAGGCAAGGTTTTGCACAAAGTCTTGCTCAATAGATGCAGCTTGGTCAGCAACAAGGATATCTGGAAGTGGTACTGTGCTGATTGCTACGAGTTGTTTTACAAGCTTATCTTTAAGGAGCTCTGTTTCTTCTCTTTCCTTCTGAGCAGTAAGCTCGCGCTTAATATCTGCTTTCAGTTCTTCGACTGTCTTGAATGTCCCGGCCTTTTTCGCAAATGCATCATCAACCTTTGGAAGAATAATTTCTTTAATAGACTTGAGAGTTGTCGTAAAGGTCACTTTTGCACCCTTTAGATCTTCTGAGTGATAGTCTTTAGGGAAAGTAAGTTCAAGATCGAACGTTTCCCCAGGAGTATGGCCAATAACACCTTCTTCAAATCCTGGAATAAAAGAATGACTTCCAAGAGTAAGCTCATAGTCCATTCCGGTGCCACCATCAAAGGCGACCCCATCTCGCTTACCAACGAAGTCAATAACTGTCTCGTCGCCATCTTTCGCCGCTCTTTTTACCTCTTTCTTTTCCGCAAATCCTTGACGCATACGCTCAATAACTTCGTTTATCTCTTTTTCAGATACAGTAATCTTCGATTTGCTAGCATCTAGCTTCTTATAATCACCAAGTTTTATCTTTGGAAGAATCTGGGCTTCAGCAGTAAATTCTACGTTCTCGTTTGGTACATACTTTTGAACCTCAACAGTAGGTCGTTCAAGTACCTGAATATCTTCAGCTAGAAAAGCCTCAGCTACGGCTTTACTTATGGCATCATCCAATGTTTGTTCTTGAAGAACGTTTTGATCAACATTCTTAGCGACGACAGATGCTGGAACTTTACCTTTCCTAAATCCTGCGACCTTAACTTCACGAGCTAGTTTCGTAAGAGCAACCTGTTCTGCTATAGCTAGGTCAGCGGAATCAAGCGTAATAGTTAATTGAATTTTGGTATCGGTGAGGTTTTTTACAGAAGTTTTCATACTTGACCTAGTATATCAGATGAAAATACCTCTTCCAACCTTAAGAGGACTGCTTTCTACGGCGATCCATGTCCTGCTGTATCATTTGTTTAATATCAATTATTACAGCACCTGGTTCTTCTTCTGGATTTTCTTCGGACTCTTCTACTACTTCTACGGGTTTTTGTATTTTTGGAGGTTGGAAAATATGTGCACCCGTAAGATGTAGTTGCCATGGTGCCTCTAAAGCAGATTGTTCAGCTGTTTGACCTGAAACAATATTAAAATCACTTTTTAGAGTATCAAATGCACTATCAGTACCTTTTTTATTGAGAAGTAGTTCTCGTGGTATCTTTGTGTAGACTTCAATATTTTGAGTATAGTTCTCGGGGAATAAAGGCTGTTTTACTAGGGCTGATTTAGCAGAGTTACTAAGTCTAAGAATAAGATTGAGCTTAAGCCCTTTTACTCCTAGATCTACCGTTTCAGCAAATCTATATAGTTTAAGTTTTTGACTAGCAATATCTTTGTCATGCAATAACTTTTCATATGAAGCCATTTGTTGAGCTACCTTAGCGTCTGAGTACATGCCTCCCGACATAGAAAGCAGTTGAACCTGTTGAGAGTAGAATACGATGCTTTTATTTCCTAATCGTTCAATAGCATTCTTGGTCATGAATCTTCGAGCACTATGGCCCAGTTCAGGACTAGCCCCAAATTTTAGAAACGTTGGAACTTTATCGGGTGTATTCTGAGATCTATTTTCTGTCATCTGTTTTAAAGTATGAACCGCTATATTTAGCGTGTCAAGACATGTTGCTGCAACCATATATACATGGCTATCCCTGCAGCGACACCAACATTCACAGATCTTGTTGAGCCAAATTGCTCAATTTTTACAATAGTGCTTGCGTTATCAAGTAATTCCCTGCTAAGTCCCGGACCTTCACCTCCAAAAACAAGTACAGCTTTATCTGGAAGAGATGTCTTTGAAATTTCGACTGCCCCTGGGATAATATCTACGGCCACAACGGCTCTTTCCTGGCTTTTCATCTGATTGACAAAATCTTTGACCGTCTCGTGATGAATAATTTCCATATACCGATCAGTTACCATTGCACCACGACGGTTCCAGTGTCGTTTTCCAATAACGTGGACTACACCTACATTAAAAGCATTCGCTGTGCGAACGATCGTTCCTATATTTAAGTCGTGTTGCCAATTCTCTATGGCTACATGAAGTTCTATGCGGCGTGAATCAAGATCCTTTTTAATAGCCCCTACGGTCCAATAGCGGTATACGTCGAGTACATTCCTCGTGTCTCCATTTTGGAGAAGCTCAGGATCATAGTGATCACCTTGAGGCCAAGGCTTCGGATGAGGGCCTACACCAATAATATGTTCATCATGTTGCATAGATATGAGTATAACTAAAAAATGACCCAATGGGTCATTACTTAGTATGGTACGCGAGAGAGGACTTGAACCTCCACGCCCGAAAGCACTAGCTCCTAAGGCTAGCGTGTCTACCAATTCCACCACTCGCGCATTTTTTGGTAACTTGACGATTATAACAAAGAAACACTTTGAGATAAAGTCTGCGAATGACAACTTTATGTAAATTGCTTGTGGTATCATTAATATTATAAAGATGTGTTGGAGTAGGAACGGAAGAATATGAGTAAAATATCGCAGTATTTAAATGAGCATATATTAGGTGAGGTTACCAGTTCAGACGTAATACGGAATGCTTTCTCTAAGGACGCAAGTGTTCTTACGATTCGACCAGAGCTCGTTTTATTTCCAAGAGTTACTAATGATATACGAAAAGCAGCACGTTTCTCATGGCAACTAGCAGAAAAAGGTCACGTCTTACCTATTACCGTACGTGGGTCTGGCTCAGACCAAACAGGAGCAGCAATAGGAAAAGGCCTTATTATCAACACGACAGCTCATCTTAATAACATCATCGATCTTGGACTAAAAGATAAAAAAAGGCTCGTTCATGTGCAACCTGGAGTTACCTTTAAGCTCCTTAATGACGTACTAAAGACACATGGGTCGTTTGTACCGTCTTACCCATCTACAAGCCTCTACAGTACTGTCGGAGGAGCAGTTGCGAATAATTCCACAGGAGAACTTTCTGGCCGCTACGGTTCTACTGGAGAGTGGGTAGACCGTCTTGAAGTCGTGCTAGCAAACGGAGATCTTATTGAAACATCCCGTATTAATAAACGAGAGCTAAATAAGAAAAAAGGTCTTCAGACTTTTGAGGGTGAACTCTACCGCAAAATAGATGGCATTATTGAAGATAACCAAGAACTAATCAACAGCAAGATAGACTTTAAAGTACGAGATAACAGTGGATACCATGGTATTGCACAAGTGAAGAATCGTGATGGTTCATTTGACCTCACGCCACTTCTGATAAGTAGCCAAGGAACTCTAGGTATCATTTCTGAAATTGTCCTACGAACAGAATTCTACAACAAGGATGAGGCAGCAGTTGTTGCATCCTTCTCTAGTATTGAACATGCTCGAGATGCCGCAGACAACCTACAATCCCAACAACCTGTCTCACTTGAGATATTTGATGGTGAACTATTCGAAATGGCACGGGAACGAGGTAAAACCTACCCCTTCTTTGAAGCAAATGAGGAAGCAACCGTAGGAGCTGTGCTATTTATTAGCTTCAATGACTTTACGGAACATGCACGAAATAAGAAAATGAAGAAAACAGCAAAAGCTCTTTTGCGCCTAAAGGCAACTAAAATAATCACAACTTCGGATCGTTCTCTTGATGAGCTTAGTTCAATAAGAGATGTTATGGCCTCTCTACTTTCAACAGAGTCTAAAGAAACGCCCCTAGTACCTCTCATCGACGGTGCTTCTATTGCTCCAAATCGTCTTGAAGAATTTTCAAACGGCGTTGCCGAGCTTGCAAATAAGCATCATGTGCGATTACCACTCCATATACGAGCGTTGGATGGAACTATCTACACTCGACCAGCTCTTGATTTAGACAAAGTAAGTGATAAACAAAAACTATTTAAGTTAATAAATGACTATACCGAGCTTGTTTTTAAATGTAACGGAAGCATCCTGACGGATGGCGGTGAAGGTCGATTAAAGACGGCTGCCGTATACGCACAACTCGACGGAGAGCTATTTGAACTATTTACACAGATCCGTAGCGCATTTGATCCCTACGGTACTCTCAACCCTGGTGTGAAGCAGAAAAATGAAATTCACACACTCGTTCAACAATTACGCTCAAGTTACGACCAAGCTAATTTCGCAAATTTTTCTCCGTCCAACTAGACTTGAGTTTAACGTTGTTCATAGTTATTCTTAATACTATGCGCGAGTGGCGGAACGGTAGACGCGCTAGCTTCAGGTGCTAGTGTTCCTTGGGACATGGAGGTTCGAGTCCTCTCTCGCGTACCAAATAAAATAACGGATGAAATCCGTTATTTTATTTAAATCCAACCCTTGAATATGTCGCTATCTGAGTACCATTTGTTATGGATCTTATCTAGTTTTATTGTATCACCAGATTGCAAGTTACAAATAACAGTACTGTCTGTAGTCCCTATAAGTTCTGAACATCCGATGTATTTATAGTAGTTTGCGTAGTCATTGTGCGCACTTCCTAAAACAAATAATTGGGCAACGACAACATACGCAATAATGGTGATAGCTATAGTAATAACAGTTGTGATTACATGTTTTCTCCATATTGCTAATCGCCAAATAATATTGCCTATGATCATTACCGCTATAAATATAGTTATAAATAGATGTATACCCGTGTGCGATACCGAGCCAACGTTAAGATGCTTAAATAAGACAAATAATAAAAGCAATGAAACGATTACATACAGTACTTGGGTTATCAAAATGGCAATCGGCAATTTCAGAAAATTGCTCTTGGTTTTATTATCCATACCTGAACTATAATATGAAAAAAGATAACTTACAATAAGCTCCTCTTATGGTTATCTCTATCTTTAGAGATATATCGATCAACTTTTGATTATGCTACTATAGCTATGAAATAATTCCGCCAAGATAACCTCGTCAAAGCTCGGACATAAAGAGGTTGCGGTTTCAATCGTAGAGCGTTAATTTATGGGTCGAATAAATTAATCTAAACTATTCTTAAAAAAGGACAATCGCTATGGATGAAAAAAAGAAGGTGACTATGAGCGAACTACACGCTCAACACCATGAACAAAACTGGCCAATGCAGAATTGGCGAGCATGGGGATCATGGTTTAGCTGGGGTTCTCCAGTCGGGCTTAGCCTGGGATACGCATTTACTATCGTATCGACAGGACTATTTATCTGGCTCATACACCACTAAAGCCTGACTGAATAATAAAATACCACCGCAACCCGGTGGTATTTTATTATCCGAAGAGATACTCGAGTAGAAGTTTTTTACGTTCGAAACTTATAAATAAAAATATTCAAAAAGGATGCTATAAAGCATCCTTTTTACGGTAAAACGCGAGATCCGCTATCCCATAACTACGATTGTCCACCACAACAACTCCATTATCGGTGGGGGCCTCACCTCTACCTGGATATGATAGTACCATAAACCCATTCGTTTTTAATAGTCTGAACAATTTTACAACTGTGGAAAACTGGGGATCGCCATAGGGTGGATCTGCAAAAATAAGATCATAGCGTTCGTTTGTTCTCGTAGTCCATGCACCTACTCCGCCGTTAAATAAATGGGTTACTTCTTTTAGATCTAAAGCTTCGATGTTCTCGTTAATGATACGTCCCGCTAACTTATCTTTATCTAAGAAGGTAACATGTTGGGCGCCACGGCTTAATGCTTCAATACCAACAGCACCCGATCCTGCAAAAGCATCAAGAACCATGGCACCTTTTACTTCAGATCCTATACTATTAAAAATAGCATTCCTAATACGTTCACTCATTGGATGCGTTGTGTGACCGTTTGGAGCCTTTAGAGTCCTCCCGCCGTACTTACCTGATATTACTCTTATGTTCATGATTCCTTCTTTTCCTGCGCGTCCTCAAAGGCAATATACCACGCAAGGCTCACTGTTTTAATAATTTCGGGTACCAGAATCTTTTTTGTCTGTGTAGTTAAGTGCCGCGTCCAACCTCTCTTGCCAAATACGTCATACATTTTAAGATGATCAATTCTATGAAGTGCTCTCATAAATATTGCTTCAAAACCGTATTCCTTAACCTGTTTCATATCTTCATCACTAAGAAGTGCTTCAGTAAATTTCAGCGGTGCAATCATTGAAGCAACTCCCAGTTCAAAAGCGAGGTGTGCGCTAAATACTCCTCCTATACCCCAATACTGCCAATTCTTTGATAACGTATCTCTTCGATTATGACCTTTTATAATGTTCTTGTCTCTTTTTGTAAGCCTTTCATGATGAGGCTTTCCCCATAATTCCTCTATTTTGTCGTTTAAAGGATAGTGGTGTGCTGGAGTAAGGCCGTCAACAATTGCATGTGATAGCCATGCTGCTTCAAATGCGGATCTTTCTTCGTTATTATCTTGTAATGCCTGCGTAAGATTATAGAGATGATTATTAATAAGAACGAGAATAGCTTTGTCTTCAGGTTTCGTGGGATCAATGAAATGCCAAGGTTCATCCTTAGAAGGACTTTTTCGCTTAATACCGTCAGGACCGTTATTACCTTCAAAGTGAAGTATCTTATCAATATGCGGGAAGATGGCATCGCTACCGATGTACTTTTTCAAATGTCGACGAGATACTCGATCGATCTTTTGATGAACACCGATAATACTTCCTGAACCTTTTCGAAAGGTTGTTCCTGCGTACATAAATATAAATCTTTTGGTTCTATTTAATTTAGTGTTGTTAGGCGTTGGTAGTGACGAACCCTCATTGCTAACTCTTTATATTGTAGCAGGTCGACCCCTGACGCGACGAATGTTTTTGCTGCACGTTGGGCTCTTGCGATTAGTTTTGTATCTGCAAGTGTAGCAATTTGAAGATTAAGCGCTCCATGTTGAGCGCGCCCATATATCTCGCCGGGACCCCTCAATTTAAGATCAACTTCAGCTAAGTAAAATCCGTCGTTACTCTTTTCTACTTCACGTAGTCGCTCTGATGGCTTCGCACTCGAACTGGTAACGAGGTAACAATAACTTTGGTAAGAGCTTCTTCCTACTCTTCCTCGCAGCTGATGCAACTGACTAAGTCCGAAACGGTCGGCGTCTTCAATAATCATTACAGTCGCATTTGGAACGTCAACTCCCACTTCAACAACTGTTGTGCTGACTAAAATATCAATTTCACCGTTAGCAAAGGACTGCATAACAGCTTCTTTTTCATCAGACTTTAGCTTTCCGTGTAAAAGCCCTATCTTTCTATGTTTAAATGTCGAATTTTGAAGTTTTTTATATTCAGCTTGTACACTTTTAATTTCGTTCTCTGGATTATCATCAATGAGACTACAAATAACATACGCTTGACGACCTTTTGTAATCTCGACGTCAACTAACTCGTATAGTTGAGTACGACTATTAGGAGACCATATTTTTGTCTTAATTGGTTTCCTTCCCTTTGGAAGCTCGTTTAATATTGAAACATCAAGTTCACCGTATACCGTGAGAGCTAAGCTTCTTGGTATGGGCGTTGCCGTCATCGCAAGAAGATGTGGCATATGTTCTGATTTTTTAAGTAACTCCTGCCTTTGTTTTACCCCAAAACGGTGTTGCTCATCTATAACAACAAAACCAAGCTTGTGAAAAATAACCGTTTCTTGAATAAGGGCGTGAGTGCCAACTAATACATTGACGTCTCCAGCGGCAATTGCTGCATACAACTCTTTCCTTGCCTGACCTTTTACACTTCCTGTTAGAAGCCCTACTGTTAGTCCGAACGGCGAAAGAAGGTTCGATAGGGTCTCGGCATGCTGTGAAGCCAGTATTTCAGTGGGGGCCATAAGAGCGGTCTGAAAACCTTCGTGTGCTGCTTGACGCGCTGCAAGGCCAGCTACAACTGTTTTTCCTGATCCAACATCTCCCTGAAGGAGTCGATTCATAGGAACTTCCTTCTCAAAATCTTGGAGAATTTCCCATGCAGCAAGTCTTTGGGCATTTGTTAATTCAAAAGGAAGCTTCTCAACAAAAGTTTTTACAACTTCCTGGTCAAAAGGTATATGCCATCCCTGAAGTTTGGCATTCTCCTGTCTATTAAGTTGGCTCGCAAGTAAGAGTTCAAACAGCTCCTCAAAAGCAAGACGTTCTTTAGCTTCGCTGATATCTTTCAGTTCTTTTGGAAAGTGCATGCCGAGGAGTGCTTGTGAATGGCTAATAAGTGATTCGCTTTTGATAATAGTTCCCGGTATCGTCTCTGGGAGCATTGTCATGAGAGGTCTTAATTCTGAAAGAATTTTACGAACAAGAGGTGTCTTTAAGCCCTTGATTGAACGATATATTGGCAGTATCCTATCTGTCTGAACCGGCATCTCACTTACTTTTTCCGCACTTGGATTTGTCAGTTGGTAGCGATTGTAATTAAACTCAAATTCACCCGAAAAGAAAAACTCCTCACCTGATTTTAATTGAGTCTCTCTATAAGGTTGGTTAAACCATACCGCCTGTAATTTACCGCTATCATCGACAAGTGTTGCGGTCGTAATCCGTAGACCACGACGAACTGGTCTGGTTGAAATCTTTTCACAGATAGCTTTAATGGTCATCTTACCGGGATGAATATCTATAATTCTTGTTACTTCTGAGAAATCTTCGTAAGCACGTGGCAAAAAATGTATAAGCTCATCAACAGTTCGAATGCCCGCTAAGGCAAACTGTTCTCCTGTTTTTTCTCCTATACCCTTAACTCTCTCTAATGGAGATGAAACATTCATATATCTATACTAGCAGTAAAGTTTAGTGGACGAGAACGAAGCTATTCTTGCCTTTTTTTATAAGACTTGATTCGTGAAGAGCACGATCTTCGGATACTTTTTCACCATTGACAGATACAGCACCACTTTCAATGAGTCGTTTAGCCTCACCGTTACTACTGACGACGCCCGACTCAACAAGGCTTTCGATGATCGTTTTTCCAGGTGCAGCACAAGGAATGGCTGTTTGAAGTTCGTGAAGATCTTCTTCGGATAGTTCAGAAAATGCTCTACCGCCAAACAATACTTCTGTTACCTTAACGACACTCTCTGTTTTTTCTTTGCCATGTACGATTGACGTAACTTCTCTTGCTAGCACCTTTTGTGCTTCCCGTGCACTTGGGTTATCTTCAACTTCTCGCGCTAGACTTTCAACTTCTTCTTTCGAAAGAAGAGTAAACGTCTTTAGCCAGTCAACTACATCGATGTCTCCTGCGTTGAGCCAAAATTGATAGAAATCATAGACGCTTGTCTTACTGGAATCCAGCCAGATAGCGCCACCCTCCGATTTACCAAACTTAACTCCGGTGGTTTTATTTACAATGAGCGGTGTTGAGTATACATTTGCTTCTTTACTTTCAAGACGCCGAATAAGATCAACTCCAGCCAAAGAGTTACCCCATTGATCTGCGCCACAAACCTGAAGTGTTACATTAAATTCTCTATTTAAATGAACAAAGTCATAGCCCTGTATTAACGAGTAACTGAATTCTGCGTAGCTAATTCCACTTCCGTCTTCTCCTATTCGACTTTGTACGAATTCACGTCCCAGCATTTGATTAAGGGGAACATTTTTACCAACTGTACGAAGAAAATCTAAATAATTAATGTCCTTAAACCAGTCGTAGTTATCTACGATTTCAAAAGGTAGTCCTGCAAAAACAGTTTCATATTGTTTAGCTAGAGCCTTTTTGTTTCTGTCGATTACTTCAAGCGTGAGAAGATTTCTTTCATCTTTCTTTCCATCTGGATCACCAATCATTCCTGTGGCGCCTCCAACAAGAAGATAGGCCTTATGGCCGTATGAAATAAAATGACGAACCATCATAGCTGCCGCAAGATTACCAATTGTCATACTATCCGCACTTGGATCTACGCCCCAATAAAATGAAATGGATTCTTTGTCTAGGGCTGATAGTTCACTGAAGGTAGTCTGATTAACAAAACCGCGCCAGATTAGTTCTTCGGAAAGAGTCATTGTTTCTCCATTTTCATCATCTTATATTACCTGTAAGTATAGCAAAATATTAGTCTTTACGCGTGAGAATTGATGCTATAATGGTGGGTAATACTGCTTATGGGAAAAATATCACGTGGCTAAGAAACCATCACACTCGCGTAAACTCAGCGTGTACTCTAATTTGTCTCACACACGTAAGACAAAAAAAGATGCAGAAGCTCGTAAACGTGCTCAATATTTGGCGTCTTTACCTAAGCATCCTGTAAAGAGATTCTTTTACCGTATGCACCCTAAGCGTGTCATTAACTATTGGTTTAGTAAACGCGGTGCAATTATGGCACTTAAAGTTTTCGGAGTCATCTTACTCCTTCTCGTTCTCCTCATTGGTGGACTATTCGCATACTTTAGAAAAGACCTTGACTCCATTAATCCAAGCCAGCTTTCAAAGAGCGTCCAATCTACTGTAAATACGTACTTAGACCGAAATGGAAATGTTCTCTGGACAGATACAGGGGGTGGTAACTATAAGTTAGTTGTCCCAAGTGATGATTTAAATGATTACCTTAAACACGCTACTGTTGCTATCGAAGATAAGAACTTCTACACCGAAGGCGGAGTAAGTCCGTCTGGACTTATTCGTGCAGTACTTAACAACGCCGGTGGTGGTAGTACACAGGGTGGATCTACCTTGACTCAGCAATTAGTAAAGCAAGTATTCTTTGCAAACGATGATAGTGATCGAGGTCTTTCCGGAATACCTCGAAAGATAAAAGAGGTTATTCTCTCCGTAGAAGTTGAGCGTATGTACGACAAAGACCAGATTCTTTCACTATATCTCAATGAATCTCCATATGGCGGACCACGAAATGGCGCTGAATCGGGCGCAGAAACATACTTTGGAGTATCGGCAAAGGACTTGACTCTTCCTGAAGCAGCACTGCTTGCAGCTATTCCACAAGACCCAACACTATTTAATCCTTATAACGTTGCAGGAAACGAGGCGCTTGTCGCCCGACAACAAACAGTTCTTAACGACATGGCCGCCCAAGGATATATCACAAAAGCTCAGGCTGATGCTGCAATAGCGTACCCTATACTTGATCATATCAATCCCGAATCGGATGAATTTACAGGCATTCAGGCACCTTGGTTTGTCGAATACGTTCGAAGTCAACTAATTAGTCAATTGGGAGCATCCGTGGTTGGACAGGGTGGCCTTACAATCAAGACAACACTCGACTCTAACATCGAGAACAAGCTTGAAGCTGCTATGACGGCCGAATTTAATAGCAGTGCACCAGCAAGGTACGGCTTCTCAAACGGTGCTTCAACTGTTGAAGATACGCAGACCGGGCAAATTGTGGCTATGGTAGGTTCGCGGAGCTTCACCTATCCGGGTTATGGACAAGTAAACGCTGCGACAGCATATATTCAGCCGGGTTCAACAATTAAACCTCTTGTGTATTCCCAGCTTTTCCAACAAAAAGCCACCGGTGCAGTTAATTTTGGCAGTGGATCAAAACTTATTAACGACAGTATTCCCCAAATCTATGGAGCTCCGCTTAGTAATGCAAATGGCGATCCAGAAAACAGCGGTGCAACAACTATTCGTACAGCACTGGCAAACTCTTGGAATATCCCAGCCGTTGAAGCAATGGCGATTGATGGCGTCTCTCAGTCCGTTAAAACGATCCGCGCATTAGGTGGCACAAGCTATTGTACGGTTGGAGATGATACCGAAGCACAGCTTTCTGCAGCAATTGGAGGATGCGGAATTGAACAAGTCGATCTCGTTAACGCCTATGCTTCTCTTGGTCGTGGTGGGGTCTATATACCGCAATCTGATGTTCTATCTGTAACAAATGCATCTGGTGATATTTTACAAAAATGGACACAGCCAGCTGGCACACAAGTAGTTAGCCCACAGGCTGCCTACGTCGTAGATGACATCCTGCACGACGACAACGCTCGCACCTTTGTGGGTAGACATGAAACTGGTATGTATATTCCTGGCGTTGATTCAGCAGCCAAAACTGGTACATCGAATGCAGACAACGCGGCTGGCTCACCAAAGGATATTTGGATGGTTAACTACTCACAGACGCTGACTATGGCAGTTTGGTTAGGTAACCCAGATACCACACCGCTCAATAATAATGCTACTTCAATTGTTCCGGGGCCAATTCTCGATTCCGTTCTGCAATATGCTTATAAAACGGATTACCAAGATGCTGGAAAATGGAAGCCAGGCGACTGGATCACTCAACCAACTGGTATACAACGAATTGGCTGTAGTACCGGCAATACCCTTGTAACAGGAAATGGCAAATTCGACCAAGGATGCGGTGAAGTATACCCAAGTTATTGGAATGCGAAGCAGGGTCTTACAAATGTTAATTTCGACAGCGTATCAAAAAAACTTGCGACAAGTTGTACTCCAAGTGGTGCAATAGTGTCAGCACAAGTTTTGAAGATTCCACTGGTTTCATCTTTTACACCTAATCAAGCACTCTACATCGACCCTCAGGGTACCTACACCCTAGCAGGCAGTCTGAGTGATGATAGTAGTGATTGTACTAGTACAAGCACAACCAATAGCCAAGCACCGACAATAGCATCACCGACGTATAGCGGATCTGCTGGAAGCTATGTAGTCAGCGCAACTGCGACAGCTAGCGGATCAAATACCGTTAAAAGTGTTACTTTCAGTGTTGGCGGTCAAACCTACCCGGGCACGTTACAAAGTAGTAATACCTACACTGCAACACTCCCTTACACAGTTACCACAGCACCGACTACTAGCGACTATGCAACTGTCGTAGACTCTACTGGACAACAACAACAAGCAAACTTCGCTAGCCAATAAACTACGACTCTCTTTAATAAAGGAGTCTACGGTAACAGCCCTAGAGAAAAGGACTGCGCCTATCCTAGATTAAATAATACTTAAAAAATATACCGACTCTATCGGTATATTTTTTATATTTTGATAAACTATTTACTGATCATTTAGTAACTTAATAAGTTCGTCCTCACTCTGTGCAGAGGTTCGGAACTTAGGACGTTTAGTAGCTGGTTTTTGCTGTGTTCGATTATCCTGTTTAAAGTTCTGTTGTTTCTGCTGAGGTTTATTACGACGATACTGATCATTTGAGTCAGAGTGATACACAGACGGGGCTGGTGCAACTATTACAGACTCTTCTTGAACAGCTGCACGTGGAGCCTTAGATGCGCTCACAGGACGCTTTTCCTGGGGGTTTGTACGTTGCGTAACGACTTTCTTAGGTAAGATCTTTGATTGTTGTTTAACTTCATGCTCAACAAGTTTTGCAAACATCATTTTTCCAGCTGAAGTTTGAAGACTTCGTATAAACTCAATTTCAACAGTCTTCCCTATTAGTTTATAAGCATGTTCAACAACAACCATAGTTCCATCAGCGAGATGGCCAATAGCTTGGTGGTTATCATTACCCTTCTGGGTAAGTTCTAGCATGATCTTTTCACCAGGAAGATATGCCATACGAAGACTCATTGCAAGATCGTTAACATTCAGCACGGGGATATTCTCAACCTGAGCAACTTTATTAAGATTAAAATCGATAGTACATACAGCACCATCATATTGCTTAGCGAGTTTTAGAAGTCTTTCGTCAACACCCTCTTCGGCTTTACTTCCGTCTTGAAATATTTCAACCTTAATTGATGCCATTTTCTGTAATTCACTTACAACATCTAGACCATGTCGTGCACGAGCACGCTTTTCAGCATCGGCATTATCTGCCAAGAACTGGAGCTCACCTATAACACTTCTTGGTATATATAGTGTATCGCTAATAAAACCTGATTTTGCTATTGATATAATTCTTCCATCAATTAGCACTGACGTATCTACAAAGACTGGACGTCCATTTTTCTTTGTCATTGGCCGTTTAGCCGTTGAAGCAACTAAATAGGTTGCTTCTGCCGCTATGATAAGCAGTAAAATTATTATAATTAATTCCATATTTTCCTTATTTCTGTAGGTAGTCGATAAGAGCAGTTCTTAAATCGCCAACACCTTTAATAAATGTATTTTTTGATGCACCTTTTGGTGCTATTGCCTGCGTGAATCCAAGTTTTTTCGCTTCACTTACTCGCCTGTCGGGAGCTTGTACTGAGCGAATTTCACCTCCTAGCCCTACTTCGCCAAAGACAACAATCCCGTCATCTATGCGTCGATTAGCAGCCGCACTTGCAATTGCCATGCATATAGCTAGATCGGCAGCTTGGTCATTAAGTTTTAATCCGCCAACCACATTAATATAGATATCTTTATCGGATAAATTCAGTTTTGTGCGTCTTTCGAGCACTGCGATTAAGAGGTTAAGGCGATTCAAATCAAATCCACTGGCTGTACGTTTAGGATACCCGAAACTAGTGGGATTAACAAGTGCCTGGATTTCAACAAGTAGAGGACGTGTGCCTTCGAGTGTAGCAAGTACCACTGATCCATCTTCGTTGTTACGCTCTGCAAGAAGAGCGCCAGAAGGATTCTCAACAAGACGTAAACCTTCTTCGTACATTTCAAATATCGCCGCCTCACTAGTAGAACCAAAACGATTTTTTACGGCTCTTACTACTTTAAATCCGCCATATCTGTCGCCCTCAAACTGAAGCACTACATCGACAAGATGTTCGAGGACCTTAGGACCGGCAATACTACCCTCCTTAGTAACATGTCCTACTAATACAACAGCCGCGCCTGATTCTTTTGCTGCTCGTATAATAACGTTGCTGCTATTTGTTATCTGACTTACCGTCCCTGGTGCTGAGGTAATTTCATCCAAAGCGAGTGTCTGAATTGAATCGATTACAACTAACTTATATCCACCACTGCGAATAGTTGCAGCTATATCATCAGCACTTGTACTAGCAACAAAGTTTAGCTGCTCACTCTTATCAGCTCCTAGTCTTTCCGCACGTAAACGTACTTGTGATGCCGATTCCTCTCCACTTGCATAAAGAACGGGAACTGATTTTGCAACAAATGCTGTTACTTGAAGAAGGAGTGTACTTTTACCAATACCTGGTTGACCAGCAATAAGAATGACTCCACCTGGTACAATACCTGCTCCAAGTACGTCATCTAGATCACTAAAGCCCGTCGAAAGACGTTTGATACTATCTTCTGCAGAGATAGAACTCATAGTTTGAGGCTTCAATACCGTACCAGAACTGGCTCCTCTTGCCACAACAGACTTACCAGACGAGACGGGTGCCTGTTCAACTAATGTATTCCACTCACCGCAATTATCGCACTTACCTATCCACTTTGGGTATGACGCACCACAATTTTGACAAATAAATTGAGTCCGTACTTTAGCCATATAATTCTCCTATGATGTGGGTGCCGTCGATAGGCTGTTAATACTATTGAATAATTGCGTAGAGTTTGTAGAAATCGTATTGTATTGAGCTAGTTCTGTATTATACGTAGAAATGTCACCATTAATCTTTGTTCGCTCAGTAGCTAGTGCATTTTCTCTCGAAGTTAGACTAGCCTTCTGTGCGTCAAAATCTGATTGTGAAGAGAAATTTCCGCTTTTAGCATTTGCATTAAATGTAGTTATATCAGTATTTAATGCCGACACCTCCGTATCGTATTGGCTAGACTCCGACTTAATCGTAATGTTAAGACTAGTAAGTTGAGCAGCTAGTGTAGTTTCTTGATTCAATAAATTCGTAAATACGCTCGAGTATTTATCGTATAGTGCAACCAAAGCTTGTCTGTTTGTAAAATATCTCGAATATATAGATTCGAGTTCTGGGTTAACGGTTGGTACCTGGGTAGCAATTAGAGAGAAAAGTTCATTATCTCTTTGGCCAGGTTCAGACGCTGCAAAATAGGACACAATTTGTCTCATCGCAGCGTCTCCTTGACTCTTAAATTCAGCTTCAACAAGTGTATTAACTTTTGTTCTATCACTTGGCGAAAGACGCTTATAGGCTGCGTGAAGCATTTCATACGCAGCAGTAACATCTCGTATACCATCGAGTTGCGTGTCCTGAACGTCATATATATGAATATCTCGACCGTCGTAACATCCAAGAATAGCTACTTGCGAGCTAGTACTCGGACAAGACACATTAAAAGCTGTCTTCTCTTCTAGGCTTGGCTTAGCGGAATAAAATAGGAACTTTCCCTCCGGGCTCATAGTTGAACGCTCGGCAAAGGAAGCAATAAGTGAACTTGGTTTATATTCTAGGTAGTTAATCGTATCTATTATATTCTGACGATTTATAAGTATAAATCCAGCTATCCCGCTAAGAACAATGACTGTTATCAATGCAGGAATAGCTGATTTTAATCTAGACTTCTTTGGCAACATTTAGCGTAATTTCACCTCTTTGAGCACCGACGGTTAAAACGCTACCTTTTTCATATTCTCCTGATAGTATACCATCAGCAATTTTATGTTCAAGCTCATCCTGGATCGCACGACGTAACGGTCGAGCTCCAAACTTCTCATCATAACCTTTAGCTATAAGGAATTTTTTAGCCGATGGAAGAATCTCTAAGTGAATACCTTTTCGAACCAGTCGTTGCTGAAGTTCGTCGATAAGATTATCAAAAATCTTTGAGACCTCTCGACGAGTAAGAGCTCTGAAGGTAATTATGCTATCAAAGCGATTTATAAGCTCTGGTCGCATCATATTACTAAGCGCTGCTTCTGTAGCTTCGGCATTTTGTTTATGAACTACCTCAAGTTGCTTCTCGTCTTTTTTACTTGCAACGCTAAAACCAAGACTTGATTCCTTCATCATGCGTTCTGCTCCGAGGTTGCTCGTAAGAATAACGATAGTATTACTAAAGTCAACTTGATGACCTTTAGCGTCAGTTAATTTACCGTCTTCTAAAAGCTGCAGAAGAATTTGAAATACTTCAGGATGAGCTTTTTCTATCTCATCAAATAGAACTACGCTATACGGTTGGCGTCTTATTTTGTCCGTTAATTGTCCGCCATCCTCATAACCGACATATCCCGCTGGGGCTCCTAAAAGTCTGCTAGTATTATGTCGCTCGCCAAATTCACTCATGTCGATTTTTATAAGCGCATCTTCACTACCAAATACTTCACGAGCAAGTACTTTGGCAAGTTCGGTCTTTCCAACACCCGTTGGGCCCATAAACACAAAGGATCCGATTGGTCTTTTGTTACTGGCAACTCCACTTCTACTTCGCCTAATCGCACGTGAAACCTTTTCAACTGCTTCCTCTTGGCCAATAATGTATTTACCTAAATGCTTTTCAAGGTTCTTTAAAAGCTTCGCTTCAGATTTCTGAACACGTTCTACGGGAATACCTGTCATGGTCGCAATCGCATGTGCAACGTCGTTATCTGTCAATACAATAGGGGTTTTCTTTTCAAAAGCTTCACGTGTTTCATCTAGTCGAAGAGTTATTTGACTGATTCGAGTCTTATATAGAGCCGCTCTTTCATAATCTTCACTAGCAACAGACTCTTCCATCTTTTCATTAAGATTTTTGAGTTGCTTTACGTAGTCTCGAAGTTTACTTGGCTTACGTCCTGATCGAACCCTAACAAGTGCAGCAGCTTCATCTATAACATCAATGGCTTTATCAGGCATAAAACGCTCACTAACATATCGATCAGCCATATATACGGCATCTTCTAATAACTCATCGCTCATACTGACACCATGATGCTTTTCGTAGTAGCTTCTTAGGCCCTTTAAAATCGCAACCGTATCCTTAAGATTCGGTTCTGGAACAACAATAGCCTGGAACCTTCTTTCGAGTGCAGTATCCTTTTCGATATGTTTCCTATACTCGTCAAGCGTTGTCGCACCAATTAAGTGAATTTCGCCTTTCGCAAGTGCAGGTTTTAACATATTAGCAGCATCAAGTGCGCCCTCTGCAGCACCAGCTCCTACTAATAAATGGAGTTCATCAATGAATACGATAATGTTCTTTTGCTTTTTAAGCTCTGAGATAACTTTCTTTAATCGCTCTTCAAATTCACCACGGTATTTAGTACCGGCAATCATACTTGCCAAGTCAAGTTGGATAACTCTCTTATCAAGAAGGTGATCAGGAACATCTTCGTGAACAATTCTTTGAGCAAGACCTTCAACAATAGCTGTCTTACCGACACCAGGTTCACCAATTAGAACCGGATTATTCTTCGTACGACGACTAAGGATGGTAATCATACGTTCTTCTTGTACTTCACGGCCCACGACAGGATCAAGCTTACCCGCTTTTGCTCGAGAAGTGAGATCTGTCCCAAATATTTCAAGCGCTCCAGGCCGCTTAACGGGTTTCTTTGGTGTTGTTGTTTGCGTACTATCACCGTCTTGATATATATCATTTTGACGATCAAAAAATTCTTCTAGTTCTGCTGTAAGTTCCGGGAGATCAACATTCATATCTCTCAATAAAACTGTAGCACGCGCATTTTTTTGACTCACGATACTGTAAAGTATATGTTCCGTGCCTAAGTAATCTTGGTGAAACTCCTGAGCAAGCTCCCAGCTCATTTTTAAAGTCAGTTTAGCCGTCTCACTTAATCCTTTTGCTCCAGTAGTTACAACTACGGTAAGCGGTGACATGTTTAGGGCAGCTTGAGCCCTATCAAGAGTAATACCAACATCTGCTAGTAGCTTAGCACCAACAGAAGATCCCTGAGCAAGTACACCCAAAAGAAGATGTTCTGTTCCAATATAAGGGCTACCGTATCCTTGAGCTATCATTGTTGCATGATGTAAGCTCGTACGAGCATTGTCGGTTAAATGAGATACGAATTCTGCGAAATCATCTGCCATGTTATTATTATCAATCCTCCTATAGTAAATGTGCAAGTGTCTTCTGCTATTTCACATTTCTCTATATCTAGTATAGCAAAATTAGCACTCGGGTCAAGTGAGTGCTAATTTGTTTTTGAAGATATATTACGCTTCTGTTGATTCTTCAACAGCACTAAGAAGATCGTCTTCAATATTCTTTCGTGCAGACTGAGCTTCTGGTTTTACACTAGGTGTATTCGGTTCAATATCTAACTCGTAGCCTGTTAAACGACTAGCTAATCGAACATTTTGACCTGCTCGACCAATAGCAATTGATTGTTGATCTTCATTTACATATACAGTTGCACGCTTGTCTTTTTCGTTAATGGCGACTTTAACAACTTCAGCAGGGCTAAGAGCATTCTTAATAAATTGTTCTGTTTCTTTGTCAAAAGTAATGATGTCGATCTTTTCCTGATCTCCAATTTCATTCATAACTGCCTGAACACGTGTTCCGTGTCCACCAACAAATGTTCCGACTGGATCTACACCAGGAACAGTACTTGCTACGGCTAGTTTTGTACGACGTCCTGCCTCACGTGCGATGGCCTTTATTTCCACAGCTCCTGTTTCAAGCTCGGGTACTTCCTGACGGAATAAATATTCAATAAATTGCTCATTACCACGACTTAGGATAAGTTGAGGACCGCGATTATCACGTTCGATATCCTTAATAAAGACTTTTATACGACTGCCAACGTTATAGAATTCCCCTTGAATTTGCTCGCTCTGAGGGATTATACCACTTGCTTTACCAAGCTCAACACGAATAACACGAGGCTCTACTCTTTGAACAGTACCATTAACCACGGTACCAATTTTGTCCTCATACTCTTCGAGAACAACTTCACGTTCAGCTTCACGAAGTCTTTGGAGTACTACTTGCTTTGCTGTTTGAGCTGCAACACGGCCAAAGCTTGTTACTTCATGCTTTACTTCAACGAAGTCACCGATTGCAACATCTTTCTTGATTTTTTTCGCATCTGCAAGACTAATCTCGACGGCGTCGCTACCTACTTCTTCAACAACTTCAAGTGACACATATACTGTGGCTGTTCCATCGTTGATATTAAGCTCACTTCGAACTTCCTGATCACGTTCGCCATTATCTCGACGCCATGCAGCAGCTATTGCCTGTTCAATAACAGCGAGTACTGTTTCTTCAGGTAAGTTCTTCTCCTCAGCAATAGTTCGAACTGCAAGGGTTAGTTGTTTAACATTAATTTCATCCATAATTATTCTCCTTCGGTTAATTACTAAAAAATCCGACCTGCCGGCCGGAAATGTACTAAACACCATTATATAGAATAGTTGTTAGAAAATCAAATAGCACCTATATCTGTAAGAGCCGAAAAGACACTTGGGCATATCTTTACATACGCACTAAGCGTTTGATCATTAATCTCGACAGAACTATATACAGGAATCTTCTTTGCAATTGCGTATCCAATCTCCATTGCAGAACTCATACCTACATATCCATCTGGGGCATGTAACCACAACATGTCAGACTGTGCTATTGAGCGAAGATGGTGCTGTTCTATTTGGTAAACTGATTCATCTTCCTCCGTTTCATGCCTAACAAATAACACTTTGTGATCTTCAAAATCTAAACTATGAGGTGACAAAACCTGACACTGATTACTAACTAATTCACTATAGGCTTTTTCTAAACCTTCAAAGTCTCTATGAAATGAACCAGATAATGTAGCTCTGATTACTCTTTGCATCTCAAAATTCTTCGTTTGTATAACTTTGCGTTAGCTCAACAAAGGATTCTTTGCCAAGGCCAACTGCATATTCAGTTTCAAAACTTTTATATGTGGAGCCTTTTGAGGCTATGTCGTCATAAGATGACCATTCATTGCGACCACCCTCGAATGATTCTATTAACGTACCTTTTGGACCACTACCATAAATGACATGGAATATCTTATCTTCGATAATGGCATTCTCTTCTGAAAGTACGTGCTCATGGTAGACGCCTCTATACACTAGTTCTGCTAATAAACCAGTTTCTTCTTGGAGCTCCCTTGCGCCCGCTTGAAGAATCGTTTCGCCCCATCTTATTTTGCCACCTGGAAACCCCCAAAAGCCATAGTAAGGGTGCTTCAGTCTTTCCTGAAATAGAAAGTGACCTTCTTTGTTTTCAATAACTAAAATAATAGCTGATTTTGGTTGACGCTCTATCTCGTTCTTGTCAGTATCAAGCTTATTAGCATACTCTTTGCCCTTTATTGTAAGTACATACCCTTCCGGCGTCTTGGATACATAGCCCAACTCTACAAGTCTTGCCAGATGAAACTTTACATGATCGCTTTCAAGCGTCGTTGCCTTTTGTAACAACGTAAATTTTGCAGCAGGAGTAAAGAGTAATTCACGAAGTATTATCGTTTGAGCCTGATGGATTGATGATTCATGTGACATAATGTAACTCCATTACCAATTCACATTAACAATAGTCGTTTCATCAACTTTCGTCTAGGGAAGCTCTCTTCCCTAATCGATTTTGGACATCATCCTCTGTTACAATAAGTGTATGGAAAAAACTCAAGACCGACTCTTAGCTTATTTTGTACCAGTCAATTACAACCTTTCGCTTACATTACAAAGACCAGAGCGTTTATTTAAAGGAGTCGTTACGGTAACTGGAGATCTACAGAATAATTCTGAACATATTATTCTTCACTCAAAAGATCTAGGAATTAAATCCGTCGTTGTTGACGGTAAGGAAGCTGAATTTGCAGCAAGTGATAACGACGAACTTTTCATCAGTCACCCCGACCTTAAGCCCGGACGTCATACTATTGTTATTACATACGATGCAAAAATAACTGATGCTATGCACGGAATGTATCCTTGTTACTTTGAGCATGAAGGTATTAAAAAAGAACTACTTGCTACTCAATTTGAGAGTCATCATGCGCGAGAAGTGTTTCCTTGTATTGATGAACCTGCTGCGAAAGCAACTTTTGACGTAACCCTTACAACCGAGACGAATATAACGGTTCTTAGTAACATGCCAATTAAGTTACAGAGAGAAGAGTCTGAAAATTTAGTGACGACTTTTGAAACAACACCGATAATGAGTACCTACTTACTTGCTTGGGTTACAGGAGAACTTCATAAGAAGTCTGGTCATACTAAGCGAGGAGTTGAGGTAAATGTATGGTCCACGCCAGCACAGCCACTATCTAGCCTCGATTTTTCCCTAGACATCGCTATCCGGTCGATTGATTTTTATGAAACGTATTTCGATACCGAATACCCTCTTCCTAAATCTGACCACGTAGCACTCCCCGACTTTTCGTCAGGCGCAATGGAAAACTGGGGCCTTATTACTTATCGTGAAATTGCATTACTTGCAGACCCAGCAACAACCGGCATAAGTAGTAAGCAGTACATTGCTACTGTTGTTGCTCACGAATTAGCGCATCAGTGGTTTGGTAACCTCGTTACAATGAAATGGTGGAATAATCTTTGGCTTAATGAAAGTTTTGCAACTCTTATGGAATACCTTGCAGTCGATGCGCTTCACCCAGAATGGAATATGTGGTTAGAATTTAGTACAAACGAAAGTATATTAGCACTACGACGTGACAGCATAGATGGTGTACAGGCCGTCCAGGTTGACGTTACTCACCCAGATGAGATTAGTACATTATTTGATGGAGCGATTGTCTACGCAAAAGGCGCAAGACTCTTACGTATGCTTCAGCATTTTGTCGGAAATAACACCTTTCAAGCTGGGTTAAAACAATACTTCAAGGACTACGCGTATAAGAATACAGAGGCAAGTGATTTGTGGAATGCAGTAGCTAAATCAAGCGGCCAGGATATTGCATCTATTATGAATACTTGGATTTCTCAACCTGGCTATCCAGTCGTAACTGTTGAGCAGAAAAATAACGACGTAACACTCTCTCAAAAACAATTTTTCGTTGGACCACACGAAAACTCAGATAAGCTATGGCCTATACCACTTAATGCTTCCGACAGTAGTCTTCCTACACTTCTCGAGCCTAAGGAAGTTACTGTATCTTATGCTCAAAAGACACCTATTCGATTAAACGTAGACGATAGTGCGCATTTTATTACCTCATACGACAAGAGAAACCTAACTCTACTTCTTGATGAGGTGCGTACTGGTAAAATGTCGGTAATCGACAGACTTCAATTACTTCATGAAGCAACGCTGCTCGCACGAGGAGGCATGATGGCGAGTGTTGATCTTCTAGAGATCGTTTCAGCTTATAGAGACGAAACCACCGAGCCAGTCTGGAACATACTTTTCATTGCGCTCGGAGAACTTCGAAAATTTGTAGAGTTTGATAAAGACGCTGAAAGGAAATTGCGTATTCTTTCTGGAAAGATGGCAGCCAGTCAATACAATCGACTAGGTTGGGTCGTGAAAGATAATGAATCCGAAGACGATACAAAGTTACGTTCGACAATCATAAGTCTCATGCTCTATTCCGAAAGCCAACAAGCAATTGACGAGGCAGCTAGAATCTACAAAAATACCGACTTAGAAGAAATAGATCCAGAGCTTAGAACTCTTATTATTAGTAGTGTTACAAGATATGGTGACGGAAAAATTGTTGACGAGTTACTTTCGATCTATAAAACATCTTCATCAAGTGAACTTAAGCAAGATATTTCAGTTGGTATCACTAGTACTCGAGTGAAAGAAAAAATTAATGAGTTATTAGAAGATATTAAGAACTCAGATATTATACGGCCCCAAGATGCAGCAAGGTGGTTTGTCTATTTGATACGTGGAAAAGAAGGTCGTGAGCCTTCATGGCAGTGGATTAGGAATAACTGGCAATGGGTAGTAGACACGTTCGGTGGAGATAAAAGTTATGACGACTATCCACGCTATAGTGCAACAGCCTTAACGACACAATCTCAACTAGACGAATATGTGGCTTTCTTTAGCCCTATGAAGGATATAACTGCCCTAAGCCGTGTCATAGCGATGGGTATTAGCGAAATTCAAGGCCGTGTAGCATTAATCGATAAAGACGGCCCTGCCGTACGCGAAGCGCTTAAAGCACTTTAGTTTGATACTTCTTAAGTGGCGCAAATGACAGACGATGAAGAGGAGTGATTCCATTTTCTCGTATAGCAGCAATGTGAGCAGCTGTACCATATCCGACATGGTTTGCAAATCCATATAGTGGATATACCTCATCTTGTTGTTCCATATAGGTATCCCTTGCTACTTTTGCAATGATAGACGCGGCGCTAACATTCATGTCATATAAGTCAGCCTTGATCATTGTTTCAACTAGTTCTGATTTAGCATGATTTCGTAATAGGTTTATAGTTCCATCGATAACAATCTTGTCGTAGGGTTCTTTGATGTCTGCTAAAGCCCTATGCGTCGCTAACATTAGCGCCTGCGATAGGCCGATTGAGTCTATCTCTTTGGCATCTACCCATCCTAGCCCATAGGCTACTGCTTGTTCACGAATAAGTATATCTAACTTACTCCTCATTTTTTTTGATAGTTTTTTGCTGTCAGTAAGCCCTGGAATCGAAGCGTCTCCAAGGATAACAGCTCCAACCACTAACGGGCCAGCCCATGGGCCTCTACCAACTTCATCAATACCTAATATCATTACTCTATTGTATACGCTGGATAAAATACGAATAGTGCTTGCCTACTAAAAAACGCCCGAGAGGGGCGTATTTTAATTTGAATAGTTTAAAATTTATTCTGCTGCTTCAGTTGAAATAGCTTCTGTAGGAACTACTTCAGCTACTGGCTCTACTGCTGCAACCTGTTCTTCAATAGTAGGCTCTGGAAGTGTGTTTACACCTTCACGGTCAAAGTTAAGACCTTTGAGCCTTGCACTCTTACCACTTCGGTTACGAAGAAATGATAGATAGTTTCGACGAACTTTTGAACGACGTACAATTTCAATCTTTTCGACGAGTGGGCTATGAAGCAAAAAGCTCTTTTCAACACCAACACCACTTGCGATCTTCCGAACAGTGATACGGCTCGTATGTGACGCTTTTCGATCAGTACGAATAACAACGCCTTCAAAAATCTGAATACGTTCTTTTGCACCTTCTTTAATTTTTTGGTGAACACGCACAGTATCACCACTTCGAGCATCAACAACACTCGACTTTTTCTGGGCATCATTCACTTTTTTGATTAATTCAAAACTCATTTTCGTCTCGCTTTAACATTTATAATACAATCAACTATTCACTATACCATAGCTTTGTCAGATTTGAAAGGGTTATTAGGCTTTATTCGTTAACTATTGACGCCAACGAAGAGAGTTGCGACTTTAAAATTAATTGAAGTTCAGGTTGTTGCTCACCAATTGGTTGTGTATCAATTAGGACGATGTTCCCAGATCGATCTATAACGACATTATCTATGCCGTTTATATCCGGTAATAAGGCCTTTGATCCAAATAGTTCCCAGGATCTATCCACAAAATCAGATAGCTTATCTAGAATATACCCGGATCTGTCCTGTACTTTGACTGTTCCCGTATAGGTAGATGGATGGATAAGATTGGTGAATTCCACATACGGCTGACTTGTTTGCACAATTTCTTTTCCGCTACGGTAAGGGTGTTCTGAAATATCGATAGTCTGATTGATAACGTAATCACCTAAATAGTGTTGCACGTTATCAAAATCCCGTTTCTTACTGTCACGTAAAACAACTCTTTCATTTGATTTTAGATTTTCACTGCCCCTGACTATCTTAATAACACTACCGTCTTTGTGAATGACCGTCGATTCAGCTCCGCTCGCAACATACCTAAAGCCCTGTTTATGCATTTCAAACTGCTCAAGTTTTTGAAGCGCCCTAGGAACTAAGAATATAAATGCATCTATGGCTTTAACGGCTAGACGACGATGTAATATAGGTATTTCACTCGTCGCTCTTTTCCGCAGCTCTATACCACCTTCCGAGTGACTGGCAGATATACTATTTTCAACAACTTCTTTTAAACTCATGTGTCCTCTAATTTATAGAATAAAATACAGCTGTCAAGTTAAATGACTCGGTTGACTTCCTCTATTGTCGTTTCTCCGCGAAGAGCGGCAAGCACACCTTCTTGAATAAGCGTCGCCATACCGTTTTCTCGAGCTGCTTTTTCAATAACTTCAGTATGTACATCAGCTACATCGCCCCTAAGAAACTTCTGGATGGCCTCGTTAACGACCATTTGCTCCATAATAACCATTCTTCCCTTATAACCAAAAGGGGAATCTTCAGTAACAACTGGTTTCCATAACTTAAAGTTGTCGAGATCAGGTTTTTCAACATGTTCAGGAAGATCTTTTAATACTTCTTTTACCCATTTCTTTGTTGACTCATCAGGCTCGTATTCTTCTTTTGAACTCTCATCGAGTTTTCGAACCAATCGCTGGGCTATAACAAGTCGTATAGCAGAGCTAAATATAGGGTTTACACCAATAAGATCAATCATACGGCTAAACGCTGCACTCGTTGAATTCGCGTGGAAGCTTGAAAGGACGAGATGCCCCGTAATTGATGCCTGTATAGCCGTCTTAGCCGTGTCAGCATCCCTGATCTCTCCAATCATCACAACATCTGGATCGAGACGAAGAACGGCACGAAGAGCGTCTGCAAAGCTTTGACCATTTGTAGTATCTATTGGAATTTGCGTTACACCATCAACACCATACTCAATTGGGTCCTCAAGAGTAATAATCTTACGGTCAGTCGTATTAAGCGCATTGATCATACTATAGAGAGTCGTCGACTTTCCACTTCCTGTTGGACCTACCATCAAGACCATACCTCTTGGATGACTTACGATCTCATCAATTTGTTTACGTTCTTCTAGATCAATACCGAGAAGATCAAGATTTAGCATCGATTCATCAAAGTTAAATAAACGTAGAACTGAATCTTGCCCATACATTGTCGGTACAGTTTCGACACGAAGGTTAAGAAGATGCGTTGCACCATCTCTTGTAATTTCTTTTTGCATGTGACCTGACTGTGGTTCTTTCGCAGCGGTCGAGATATTTGCCCGTGAAGCTAACGCACCAAGAATTACCCTATATTTATCGTTATCTAGATCGGCAACAGGATGTAATGTGCCATCAATACGCATACGAACCCTAATAAACGTCCTTTGATTTTCAATATGTATGTCACTAGCACCTAAACGATCAGCCTGATCTATGAGGTAATCAAAAATTTCATCACTACCAACAGAACTTAGTGTCTTACTGACTTCAGTAATGGTATTGCTATCACCTTCTTTTGCAATTGATATATCATCGTAAATTACCTTCTTGGGAGGATCGTAACGATTCATAAACTGTTTGAAACTACTATTACTAATAAGGAAGCATTCCACGCTATGGCCTACTTCACCATATTGACGTGTAAGTTCCTGAATATAGGATTGCGGGGTCTGCGTTGTAATGCCAAATTGCCACGCCTGAGCATCGTTTCCCTTAACTAATGGGATAATGCGATTCTTTTGCATCGTTGGAATATCAATGACGTCATTTGCTAAAGGCAAAGTCATCTCAATATCACGTGTATCAAGATATTGAATACCTAATATAGCCGATCTCTGCTGAGTTGAGTGCTCGTCTTGCTCTCGACGATTCTGTTGAATTTTATCTTCGTCCATTACGCATTATCATAGCAGAAAGCGTAAGTGTTTTACAGTTCAGTAGATAAAGATGACATGGTACTATAAACACAATGCCTGAGATTATTGTTATTGCTCATAATATACGTTCAACCCATAATATTGGTTCTATTTTTAGAACCTGCGAAGGTTTTGGTATAAACCACATTATCTTAAGTGGCTATAGTCCCTATCCAACCCTAAAGGAAGACACGCGACTCCCTCACATATCTAACAAGTTAACTTTACAAATACACAAAACAGCTCTTGGAGCAGAAGAACTCGTACCTTTTGAACATCAAGATACTCTCGATTTAACTAGCTTGAGACAACAAGGCTACACCATTGTTGGACTAGAACAAGACAATCGAGCTGTTATGATTCGAGACTATGATTCACCAGATAAAGTTGCACTGCTGCTAGGCGAAGAAGTAGAAGGTATTACCAAAGACCTACGAAACATGTGTGATGATCTTATCGAGATTCCTATGAAAGGTAAAAAAGAATCATTTAATGTTAGTGTTGCTGCAGGTATAGCTCTGTACGTTCTTACTACTTAAAGCAATTATGATATTACTTCAATACAACAGAATCTTCACCAAGAATTTTAACAAGGGCACCTATTAGTTCATCGCTAGCCGTTACTTTAAATGGAAGTTTAATGGCAGATTTCTTATTTTCACCTAGTACTAATACAATATCCGTTTGTCCGATGAACTGACTACATATCTGCTTTAATGCGAATAGTCCATCGTGGTCATCTGGGTCTTTGATATGAACATAAAGTTTCTTAATAGGCTCGACATCCATAACGACCTCGTAGTTCGATTTTGCATTCTTTGATTCTTTTGTAGTTGATTGTGGAGGTGTTGATGCTGGGGCACTTACACTATTTGAAGAAGAGTTCTTAGCCGCAACACGCATTGCCTGTACTTTCGCACTTACTTTTGGCTTTTGCATTTTTCTTCCCGTCGATTCATAGTTTTGTAATTCTTGATCAGTTACAAATTGTATATCGTCAGCAATGATCTTAGCTTCGGTACTAATATTGCCATCTCGATCCCTTGCGTTGACCCTACCTGTCGCACGTAATACTTCGTCTTGAATAAGCTTAGCTCCAATTTGCTCAAAGAGATTCGGAAATACAATTAACTCTGTCTCGCCTGTCTTGTCTTCAATGCGCACAAAAGCCATCTTACTACCGCTTTTCGTCACAATAGTACGGACAGTCGTGAGAAGACCGCCAATCGTGACCGCTTTTCCATCAATGTCGGGTGTTAATTGTGAAATCGGTATAGTTTGCTCTTCAAAATAGGAATCGTAATTATCTAGAGGATGAGAGCTAATATACAGTCCCAGCAGCTCTCTTTCCCAGGTAAGTTTTTCTTTTTCAGAATGGGTAACAGGGGCTGGTAAAAGAGTGACGGTTGATTGAATACTAGAGGGGCTATCTAACCCACCAAAAAGATCAATTTGACCACTAAGAGCATCCTTTTGAACCTTACTTGCAAAACCCTGAATCGTCTCTAGGTTAAAAAGTAGATCAGAACGATTACCAAAGCCGTCAAAACCACCGGACTTGATCAAAGAATCCCATGCCTTCTTTGTAAACTTAGATGTACTGACACGTTTAGCGAAGTTCTCAACACTAGTAAACTTTCCTTCGGTTCGAGCACGAAGTATTTCTTCGACCGCACTCACCCCAACACCTTTTACTGCTGCCATACCGAATCGAATCTTGTGTTCGTTTGGCACAACCGCAAACTCGACAAATGATTCGTTAACATCTGGTGCGAGTACTGTAATACCCATATGCTTACATTCGGTTATTTCAATTGCAAGTCGATCAATATCATCTTGATCACTCGTCATTAAAGCTGCCATAAAGGCATCGGGAAAGTGTGCTTTAAGGTACGCAGTCCAGTAGGATATAAGCCCATAGCATGCCGCGTGGGATTTGTTGAAGCAGTAGTTGGCAAATTCCTCAAGCTGTGCCCAAAATGTCTCTGCTAACTTTGGATCCGCATTACTATGTGTAACCGCTCCCTGAACAAAGTCGGCCTTAACTTTACGCATCATATCAATATTCTTTTTACCAACAGCTTTACGAAGCGTATCAGCCTGCCCACCGGTAAATCCTGCAAAGTCCTTTGAGATCTGCATAAATTGTTCCTGGTATACAAGAATACCGTATGTTTCTTTTAAAGCTGCTTCCATTTTTGGGTGAAGGTAGCTAATAAGTTCTTCACCATGTTTTCGTTTAATGAAACTATCAATAAACTGCATAGGTCCCGGTCGATACAGTGCAACCATGGCAATAATGTCTTCAAAAGAGGACGGCTTTAAATCACGCAAATATCTTTTCATCCCCGCTGACTCCAACTGGAATACTCCAGTTGTCTCGCCTCTTTGTAGAAGTTCGTATGCTTCCTTGTCATCGAGCGGAAGCTCGCCGAGATCAATATCTTTTCCATAGACTCTCTTAATAATACGAAGAGCATTGTTAATAATTGTTAAGTTCGACAAACCAAGGAAGTCCATTTTTAGAAGTCCCAGTTCTTCTACCGGACCCATTGGGTATTGGGTTGAAACGACTCCCTTTTGAGCCATTTCAAGTGGCGCATATTTTACGATTTTATCAGGCGCAATCACAACACCAGCGGCATGTATACCATGCGAACGTATAGTTCCTTCTAACCGCATTGCGTAATCGAATACCATTTTTGCAGTAGGATTAGTCTCATATTCTCTTTTTAAGTCTGCGTCTTCGACAATACTTACCCGTAGCGGAATATGCCTTCCTTGCACGGGAGGTGGAATCATTTTAGAAAAACGATCTGCTTCTGCGTAAGGAACTTGAAGCACACGAGCAACATCTCGTACCGCTGCTCGGGCTGCCATCTTTCCAAAAGTTACAATGTTTGCAACACGATCTGTGCCGTACTTTTCAGTACAATATGCAATTACTTCATCTCTTCGAGTATCCTGTATATCAATATCTACATCTGGCATGCTAATTCGATCTGGATTCAAAAATCTCTCGAATAGAAGATCGTAATCTAGAGGATCGAGCTCTGTAATACGAAGTGAATATGCGATTATGGATCCCGCAGCACTTCCACGGCCAGGACCAAAAATAATACCTCGATCCTTACCCCAGTTTATAAAGTCCTGCACAATAAGAAAGTATCCGTTGAAGCCCATTCCATCAATAACACCTAATTCATAATCTGCCCTCTCTAACACTTCTTCTGGTATGTGCGTTCTGGCGTCTTCAACTGTTAAATCGACAGTTTGATCACGATCTAAGTCTCCGTAACGCCACGCAAGACCTCTGAATACTAATTTATGGAGATATGTTTTTTCATTTTCACCTTTTGGTGTCGGGAAAGTTGGGATCAAAATTCCACCAAGCTTTAATTCAACGTTACATCTATCTGCAATAATTCGAGTATTGGCTATTGCCTCAGGATTAGTCGTACCCCATCTCTCAATGATTTCACGAGGGTCAGTAACATGCAGTTCGAAATCCTTCAAGCTCATTCTTTTTTCGTCACTTAAGAATGCACCGGTTCCTACACATAAAAGAATTTCGTGAGCATCTTGATCATCATGAGTTAAGTAATGACCATCACTTGTCACAACTGTCTCAATACCTAATTCTTCAGAAAGTTTTTCGACATATGAGTTAATTTTAGACTGAACGTCCCAAGTAGTTGGGTAGTCCTTGTGCCCATGGTCTTGCATTTCAAGATAATAACGATCGCCGAAAATAGATTTATACCAAGAAGCAATTTTTTTTGCCTCTTCGTAATTATCAGTACGTAGATTCTCGCCAACCTCACCACTTGCACAACCAGATAAAATGATAAGCCCTGCGCTAAATTCCTCTAATAGATCATGGTCTATACGGGGCTTATAGTACATTCCTTCAAGATTTGCTTTCGAAGATAACTGCATTAAGTTTTGATAACCCTCTTCGTTCATCGCAAGGATAGTAAGGTGATACCTTGCTTTATCTTTTTGGGGGTCTCGATCGTGTCTCGAACGAGCTGCAACGTATGCTTCCATACCAATAATTGGCTTTATGTCTGCGTCTTTAGCTGCTTTGTAAAATTCCACTGTACCCGACATTGTGCCATGGTCAGTCACAGCGACAGAGGTCATACCCATCTCTTTAATCTTTCCAACAAGATCGGGTATCTTTGTTAAACCATCCAAAAGACTGTGGTGTGTGTGATTGTGCAAATGCACATAGTCTGACGATTTTAATTGAATTAAGTCGTCAGTTTTTGATTTTGCTTGTACCCCCATAGATATATACTAGTATACCTAATGTTCAGGCTATTTGTCTGTAGTAAAATGTGTTCTAAAGCGTTACTTTTTTGAACTTTCAATCGTTGTCTGAACCTGTTTAAAGCTTTGTCCAATTCCCGGAAGAGATACAAAAAAACTAAGTACCCACACGAGAAGAGCGATTAAGACCGTACCTCCAAGCACACTTCCAAAACCAAAAAAAAGACCACGGAAGAAATTTATTCGATAAACCTGCGCTCTACTTTTGTTAAAATCATAGAAAAGATCTTGAAGTATTGCACGACGCGCACCATTTTCATTACTTGTGTCTACTACTTTTTTTGTTTTTTTAAACATACGGATCCTATCTTGATCTATTTCTTTGCTTGAAAACCTTTTTTAGCGCCTTCTACGGCAGATTCGGTTCGTTCGACGAGATCTTCGGCTGTTGATGTTGCTTTGGTTTTAGCGGCCTCTGCTTTTTTAAATGCCTCTGCTTTAATATCACTTGCTTTAGATTTAATGTCTGCACGAGTTTCTTTACCACTTTTAGGTGCTGTTAAGATGCCCGCAGCAATTCCTGCTACTGCTCCAATAATCGCGCCGAGTGCAAATTTACTACTTTTAGCCATTTTATTTCTTACCTTTCGTGAACTTCTTAATATATTTATGAATCATATTTGCCACCATGAGCGGTGATGAAAATGAGCTAATATGTGATACTACATTTTCAATACCATCTACTGTTTTCTCGGCTGTTTGTGTGATGTGTTTAATTTGACGCGTAATCTTAATAAGATAAATAGTTAGGACAATTCCAAGAATGAGAAAAAGCGCTAAAAATACCGACAAAATTATAACAAGGATTTCGGAAGCTGTATTCATATAATTTTCCTTAATCTATAAGTTAGCATGTAACAAGGTTTACTATACCTCTATAGCTTCAGATATGTAAATACTTAAGGAAGTCTTTGTCGTAGATAATCAGAGAAAGCTTCTCCATACTCAGGGCTTGCAAGCGCAAAGTCAGTAACTGCCTTAAGGTAGCGGAATGGATCACCAGCATCATGCCAAACACCATCGATTTTACGACCATAGACAGTATCTGTGTGCGCTAATTCGTTTAGGCTATCTCCTAGTACTAGTTCGCCACCCTTACCTGTAACCTCTTTTGCAATAATAGGTAAAATGTCAGGCATAAGTAGGTAGGCACCGGTTTGTGCGAAAAAGCTTGGCGAAGCATTAAGCTCAGGCTTTTCAATAAGACTTGTGACTTGAAAAATATCATCTGAAATATATTGGCCCGTTTCAGCCATACCATAATTAACAACTAATGAAGGATCAACCTCTGCAAACGACATAACTGATTTACCTGTTTGGTTATAGGCATCAAGTAGTTGCACTGCTCGAGGAACTTCGCTTCGAAAGAAATCATCAGGAAAGAAAACAAAGAAAGGTTCGTCAGCAGTCAGAAGATGCTGTGCGTTCAAAATAGGACGAGCGTTTCCTTTAGGTGTGCCTTTTTGGCGAATGTATACAAAGTTAGCAAGTTCAGCAATTGCCTTAATCTGATCTGCCTTATCACCTTTTCCATGCTCACGTAAGTCTGCCTCTAGTTCATCGGAACGATCGAAATGATCTTCGATCGAACGTTTAGTACTACCTGTTACGATAATGATATCTGTAACACCGGCAGCGATAGCCTCTTCCACGATAAGCTGAATAACAGGCTTGTCGATAAGTGGTAACATCTCTTTAGGCATTGATTTTGTTTGTGGTAAGAACCTAGTTCCAAGTCCTGCTGCACAGATAATAGCTTTTGTTGGTTGTTTCATTGCTTTATTTAAGCCTTTCTCTAATAAGATTTTGCGCCAGTGCTGGATTTGCTTTGCCTTGTGACTTTTTCATGATCTGTCCAACAAGGAAGCCAATTACTTTATCATTTCCTGCCTTAATATCATCTATAGCTTGTTTGCTTGCAGGATCTGCTAATACTTCATCAACTATCGCCCCAATTGTACTCTCATCACTTACTTGCAAAAGGTTCTTTTCTTCAGCAATTTGCCGTGGAGTTTTATTAAGTGTTAGTACGTCGGTAAATACTTCCTTCGCTGCTGTACTTGAAAGCTCATTTGCCTTTACCATCTTAGCAAGCTCTGAAAAACGTTCCGGAAAAATCTTGGCACCTAATACAGATTGATCGCTCCATTCTGAATCGACGGCACTCGAAAACCAATGGGCGACAATTTTTGCAATATCATCTCCGTCGGTCCCTTGAATACTTGCTATTGTCTCCGCAAATCTTTTATCTGCTAGAAGTGAACTCACTACAGACGGGTCTAGTTTGAGACTAACCCATTTGCTTCGATATTCAGACGGGAGCGTCGGAAGATGGCTTTGTATCTCAGTGATTTCTTGTTCGCTAAGGACAATAGGAGGAATGTCGGCGTCAGGCATATAGCGATAGTCCTGTGCATCTTCTTTGCTTCGTTGACTACTTGTTTTTTGTTTTGCATCATCCCATCCACGAGTTTCTTGAACTACCTTCTCTCCTTTTTCTAGCAGTTCGATCTGACGTTTGAATTCATACTCAGCTGCTCTCTCAACACTCCTGAAAGAATTAAGGTTTTTTACTTCTGCTCTTGTTCCAAGTTCCGTAGCGCCTTTAAGGGCAGCAGAAACATTCACGTCAAAACGCATATTACCCTGATAAAGGTCTCCACGAGTAACACCCGCATATGTCATAAGATAATAGAGTTCTGTTGCATATGCTTTTGCTTCCTGTGCTGAGTGAATATCAGGTTCTGAAACAATCTCGATAAGAGGAGTCCCGGCACGGTTAAGATCCACGAGACTATAGTCCTTGAAATGAGTAAGCTTACCCGCATCTTCTTCCATATGAGCATGGTGAATACGGACATCAATAATTTCATCTCCAAGTGGTACATGGACGACACCAGCCCCAATAATCGGTTGATACATCTGAGTTGTTTGATATCCCTTCGGGAGATCCGGATAGAAATAGTGCTTTCTGTCAAAACGACTCACATGAGCAATTGGGCTGTTTAGGGCCTTACCTGCCTTGATAGCAAGGTTCACTGCCTCACGATTTAAAACTGGTAACATACCTGGAAGTCCAAAATCAATTGGGCTTACTACAGCATTTGGTGATTGATCGCGAGCATCGTTATTCGCACCACTAAATAGTTTGGTGTTCGTGGCGAGCTGGACGTGGCATTCGATACCTATAGTCATGTCGTATTTTGCAAGTATTTCATCAGTCATGTTAGATTGCTCCTAAGTCTTTAAGGGCTTGCCTGAACGCATTGAGAGCTGTCCTAGAACTATCATAGGTCACCCTAACATCTGGTTCGTGTGCAATTTGATTCCTAAGCTTGTGTGCAGACCATACGCTATTACGATTACTAAATATAGGTGCTGCATTCTTCATACGATCAGCCATAACTGTACCTTGATAGCCTTTTTCTCTTAATGCACTATCAAGTAACTTATCGGCATCAAGGACACACAACTGAAAGCTTGCAGGTTGAGTTTTCTCGAGTCTTTTTTCAATAAAAAGCCATCTCGTGCGATACTTTTCCGTATCAAGTTGCCTATGACCATTTTTTGTAAGGCTTATGACAGCGAACAGCAGTGTGCCTGCAATAAGAACTGCGACAAAGAAAAACAAAAGAGATACATTCATTATGCATTCTCCATTGATTTTGTTAGTGCGAGGAGTTGGGAATCACTACGTCGCTGCCCAATTAACTGAATCCCTACCGGAAGACCTTCTTTAGTTGTCCCAGCAGGCACACTTAAAGCGGGAAGACCTGCAAGTGAAGCCGGCACGGTCATAATATCCGCTAAGTACATTTTCACTGGATCACTCGTATTCTCACCTAGCTTGAAGGCAGGCGTTGGTGAAACGGGACCAATAAGTACATCATACGCTTTAAAAAGCTCATTGAATTCATTGATAAGAAGCGTCCGCGCCTTTTGTGCCTGTAAGTAATATGCGTCAAAAAAGCCACTTGAAAGCACATAACTTCCGATCATGATTCGACGCTTATTCTCAGTGACAAATCCTTCGTCACGACTTTTACCATATAGCTCAGACAAAGACTGTGGCTTGTTAGTTCGATGTCCGTAGCGAATACCATCATAACGACCAAGATTGCTACTAATTTCTGCCGGCACGATAATGTAATACATAGCGAGTGTGTATTTTACTATCGGTAGACTTACTTCCTCCACCGTATGACCAGCTTGCCTAAGTTTCGCTACATAGTCATTGATACGATCCTTAACCTCTGAATCGACATCATCGGCCATGAATTCCTTAATAAGACCGATCTTCTGGTGAGGTTTTACGTCTACCGGACTAAAAAAGTCAGGTAAGGTCGTCATGTCACGCACGTCAGTACCCGCCATGATACCTAATACTAATTCTGCATCTTGACTCGTCGTAGTAAAAGCTCCGATTACATCTGTACTACTTGCCATCGCTACAACACCGTAACGACTTACTGTTCCGTATGTTGGTTTGATACCAACAACACCGTTAAAACTTGCTGGTTCACGAATCGAGCCACCTGTATCGCTTCCCAATGCAAAGGGAACTATATCGAGAGCTGTAACAACCGCAGAGCCACCACTACTTCCACCCGCAACACGTGTTACATCATAGGCATTCATCGTAGGCCCAAACGCTGAGTTTTCAGTACTTCCACCATGAGCGAATGCATCAAGGTTTGCCTTGCCTATACAAATTGCTCCTTCAGCTTCTAATTTTTCAACAGACGTTGCTTGGAGGGGTGCATTAAAGTTCTCAAGCATAATGCTCGCTGCAGTTGTTGGAGCACCAAATGCAAGAAAGTTGTCTTTTACTACAAATGGAACACCGGCAAGTTTACCTTTTATATCACCCGAATCGACTTTATCTGCACGCTCAAGAGCTCTTTCTTCAGTTAAAGAAAGTAGTGCGTGATACGAGGCATTATTTTTCGCTTTTTCAATTGCATCTTCAACAACTTTTCGTGCTGAACTTGATGCGATTGCAGATTTTATATCAGAAATAGTCGTCATCTATAGAACCTTCGGTACCCTTACTGAATTCTCTAATCGATCAGGAGCAATTTCAAGCAATTGTTCTCTCGTAACTCCATAGTCAATGACCGTGTCATCTCTAAAGACATTCTCTAGATCTGTTACTTGATAGGTCGGTTCGACGCCTGATGTATCTAGCTCACTTAGTTGTTCGACGTATCTAAGTATATTTTCAATATCCTTTTGGAGATCATCTAATTCTTTGTCACTTAGCTGCAAACTACTTAGTTGTGCAAGGTGTTGCACGTCATCACGAGATATTTGTGTCATGAAGTCTATTATACCCCATACAATCCTCTAAAATACAGCATTAGCTATTAAAGAACGATTATGCCCAAGTCTTGTTTTTTGAGAGCATTAAATACATTACAATCAAAAGTGCACATAAAAATAGGCATTACTGTAAAAATACAATAATGCCTATTTCGTGACTAACGTAGATTTATCTCTGGATATCGATAAATGTGTGAGCTTTACCACTTGCGCCACCACGACCAGTACGGCCGATACGGTGAATGTAGTCTTCGTATGTCTGAGGTGTATCGAAATTAATAACGTGAGTTACATTAGGAATATCAAGTCCACGAGCAGCTACATCAGTAGCGACCATAACTCGCACCCTTTGGTCTTTAAATTGCTTTAAAGCGCGTTGGCGTTGCGATTGGTTTTTATTACCATGAATAGCTACAGATGGAATACCACTATTATCTAGGTGATCGCTTAGACGTTGAACTCCAAACTTTGTTTCACCAAAGACAAGAACTTTATCATAGCCTTCACCCTTTAGCATTTCTGTTAAAAGATCAATTTTATGTGCCTTATCACGTGCTTCAATAACGGTTTGTTCAACATGTTCACTTGTTTCACTTGTTCGAACTGAAACAGTGACTGGTTCACGAAGGAATGCATGGACAAGTCCTTGAATTTCAGGAGTTATTGTCGCACTAAAGAATAGCGTCTGACGATCTGCAGGCATGTCGTTAACAATAGCTCGGATGTCAGGTAGGAATCCCATATCAAGCATGCGATCAGCCTCATCAAGAACAAGTGTCGTAATGCTTTCAACGCGTATAAGTCGTCGACTCATAAGGTCTTTAATACGTCCCGGTGTTCCCACAATGAAGTTAGGACGACGCTTAAGATCACGGATTTGACGATCAACGCTTACCCCACCAACAATAAGTGCTGAGTAAAGGTTAAGTCCTTGAGCAAATTCACGGAACTGTTCATCGATTTGCTGAGCTAGTTCACGCGTTGGAGCGATGATAAGAACTGAAGGTGTTTGAGCATTCCTATCTTGGCGTTCAATAATTGGAAGCAGGAAGGCAGCAGTTTTACCTGTACCAGTATTAGCAAGTCCAATGACGTCTTTTCCGTCTAGAATTAGAGGAATAGTTTGATCTTGAATCGCACTAGGTAATTCATAGCCTTTTCTAGATATGTTTTCATGAAGTTTTGGACTAAATGCAAAGTCTGCAAACTTATTTTTTGGTTCGTATATAACTTCGTCTGCCTTAGCAGTAGCTTTGTTAATAAACTTACTTGGGTGAATATATTTCTTTGCAGGGCCTTTTGAGCCACCACGTCGTCCACCAAAAGAACCGCCGCGACTTCCGCCACCACCGTTGTAACCACCACGGCTTCCGCCTTGTGGTCGTGAGTTATTAGATCCGCCGAAGCGTCTTTGTTCATATGCCATATAAAATAGCCTTTCTTTATTTGATTGCTGTTTTGCAGTCATATCGTCAAAGTGTTGACGGAGAGAACAGCGAGATTATATTTCGGTGGCCGCGCATCTGGCGCTAGTCTTTGAAAGAGGCTCGACATTCATCGAATGCAATGTTGTTATAGTAGCATACATCTACAAATATTGCAAGCATATAACAGTTTAGAAGGATATGTTTGCACTTATTATACGGTGGTCGGATCCACCGTCAAACTTACTAATAACAAATGAATTTACGATTACATCTTCACTAATGAACATGTGGTCTATATCGATAAGTCGAATACTTGGCATCCATTCATGAGGGCGCATTTTCATTGTCGCCGTAGGTCTTTTTTTCTTATCTACGTCATAAAGACCAGTTTCTGACTCTATTGATCCAAGAGTGCTCCCATTAGCCATTTCAATAGTTCGTTTAAATACATATCTTATATGTTTGTGAATCGGGACATGTGTTAAAAGTGTTTTTATTAGGCGTAACTTAATTATGTGAGCTCGAAGGGTGGTTCCATGCATGGCATTATAATCACCCATCATTATAGTTGGTACTCGTGAGCTATTGATTATAGGTATTAAGTCAGTTAACTGATTCTGACGAAGAGCTTCCGATCGATCGTCTAAGTGAATTCCAATAAACCTAAAGGCTGTGTTAGTTGCTTCGTCAATGCAGGTTACGACAAGTGCATTTCTAAGTTTTGCAAGTCGTATAACCGTGATACCTTTAACAGAATTACGATATAAAAGACGAAATCGGGGCTTATATTCTGCAGGGTCAATACGTATATCCCCGCCCTCATCGTAATCAACATCCTTAATGGTATATCCCAGGTCTTGTAACTTTTTATCTATTTCTGGACCAATTGGAATGTCTTTCTCTTGATCCGTGCCATATGCCTCAACTAACAATAATATGTCTGCATTAAGCTCTTCTATAGATTCTAGGATGTGGCTAGGAGAACCTCTTCCTATACTCGCGTAGGGAGCTAATCTACCCTCAATATTCCAAGATGCGATTTTAATCATGCTTATAGTTTACTATGAAGATCGTTAATCATGTCGCGAAGTTCTGCTGCTTTTTCAAACTCTAGGTTTGCACTCGCAAGTTCCATTTGCCCAGTCAGTTCTTTAATAAGACTTGGGTATTCGTCTTTTGGTATTTTTTTCAAATTAAGTTTTCTTGAGTCGTCTTCTTTTTTCGGAATAATTGATCGAAGTCCTTCATCAATTTCTTTTGCAATGCTCTCTGGGGTTATATTGTGCTCAGTATTGTAATTCGTCTGAATAGTTCGACGACGATTTGTCTCATCAATCGCCTTTTGCATCGAGTCAGTAGTACGATCTGCATACATTAAAACCTTACCTTCAAGGTGACGTGCTGCACGACCAATGGTCTGAATAAGAGCGTTACTACTTCGAAGAAAGCCTTCTTTATCGGCATCCATAATTGCGACCATACTTACTTCCGGAAGGTCCAAGCCTTCTCGTAGTAAGTTAATGCCAACAAGAACATCATACACGCCAAGTCTAAGATCCTTCAAAATATCACCACGCTCTAGTGTGTCGACTTCACTGTGAATATACGCCGTTTTTATATCAATCTCTTGAAGATACGTCGTAAGATCTTCTGCCATACGCTTCGTAAGCGTCGTGACGAGTACGCGTTGATTCTTTTGGGTTCGATCTCTAATTTCTGCAACAAGATCATCAATTTGACCTTTCGTTGGCCTGATTACAATCTCTGGATCGATAAGCCCAGTTGGACGAATAATTTGCTGTGCTGGCTCTGGGCTATGAGCAAGTTCATAATCGCCCGGTGTAGCTGAAACGTAGATTGCCTTATTAATGTGACGATCAAATTCGGCAAATGTCAAAGGGCGATTATCAAGGGCTGACGGCATACGGAAGCCATATTCTACAAGAACTTCTTTACGTGCGCGGTCACCGTTATACATCCCCCTTACCTGAGGTAAAGTCATGTGACTTTCATCTACGAGCAGTAAAAAATCATCATCAAAATAGTCTAAGAGTGTAGCCGGCTGCTCACCTGGCTCACGATTCGTTAAATAGCGACTATAGTTCTCAATACCCTTTACGAAGCCAGTCTCTTCAAGCATTTCAATGTCATATTTTGTACGTTGAGTAAGACGTTGAGCCTCTAGAAGTTTGTCGTGCTTTTCAAACCACTCCGTACGTTCAGCAAATTCCTTCTTAATATTCTCAATAGCGACCGCTAGTTTTTCTTTCGGTGTTACATAGTGACTACTTGGAAAAATACTTACTTCGTTTGGCTCAGCGTCGATTTCTCCAGTTAAAGGATCAATTCTTGTTAAACGATCAACTTCGTCACCAAAAAACTCAATGCGATAGGCCATGTCACTGCCAGCTGGAAATACATCAACAACATCTCCTTTTACACGAAAGGTTCCTCGGTGGAAGTCGATATCATTTCGTTGATACTGTATGTCGGTTAAAAGTCTAACAAATTTATCTTGTTGACGTCGTTCGCCTTTTTTGACCGTAATAGACATGGCGGAGTAATCATCAGGTGATCCAATACCATAGATACAACTAACACTAGCAACAATAATAGTGTCACGTCTTGTAAGAAGCGCCATCGTAGCAGCATGTCTTAGCCTGTCGATTTCATCGTTAATCTTACTATCTTTTTCAATATACGTATCACTACTAGCCATGTATGCCTCTGGCTGGTAATAGTCGAAGTAACTAACAAAGTAATGAACTTCATTTTCAGGGAAAAAAGATTTAAACTCACTATAAAGCTGAGCGGCTAACGTTTTGTTATGAGCTAACACGAGAGTTGGGACTTGACGATCCTGAATAATATTAGCCATCGTAAAGGTCTTACCGGATCCTGTAACACCTAGAAGTGTTTGCTCTCGATCACCGTTATTAAGTCCATCAAGAAGTGTCTTGATGGCAGTCGGCTGATCACCAGTCGGTTTATACTCTGATTGTAGTTTAAACTTCATTACCATCTATTATACAGATGTTATCTGGAAGATAGAACTAGCTCTTATTTATCCTTGACCAAAGCGTACAGCACTAACTTGTCGATCGTCATCAAAATTTACGAAATCTTTATACTTTTCATCAAGCGCTGCGATAACTTTATCGACAAGTCTCTCAGGATCAGTATCGTAGATAATGTCTTTTGCACCTGGTGCTTCGATGTTTTCAAGTAGGGTCGGAACATAGTCAGCAAGTCCGCCACTTCCAATGAGTACACCGCAGACCTTACGACTTTCTAGCGCAGTTGAAAGTTCATGAAGGCTTCCCATACGTCCACCAACAGTTATAACAGCATCACTACTACGAACAAGGTGTACGTCACGACCGACATATGCCATACCTGTAAAGTTGATGTAATCAAATTCAACTGTTGGAAGTTTATACGTAGCGACATGTTCCCGATAAGAACTTGCAGGTGAAAATCCTACTGATATACCACGCTTTCCTTTCACACTAAAAGAGCCTTGTGCTGCATACCAAGGAAGTCCTACGGTAGCTCCGGTTATAAGCGTTTTGCCTCTCTTAGCAATAGCTTTCCCTAAATCATAAGCAAGCTGGTGAGAGGCCTGGACGGTGTCTCCAGAGGCAGCTCCGGAGACACAGATTTGATATCTCATTCACTATACTCCTTTGGATAGTAGTCTTCTGGAGCCTCATCTAGAAGTTTTTGTATTTCATCTGGGTGTAGCAATCCTGCTTGAGCTCCAAGTACTTGTACCACGCTCATTGAGTTAATTGGGGCCCACTTAAGTGCAGTTTCGATCGATTCACCTTTGGCGAGTGCAGCAACAATAGTAGAGGCAAACGCATCTCCAGCACCGGTACGATCATATGGTGGCTTTGGATCAGGATAGTTTGGCATATACAGCAACTTGTAGTCAGCAGATGCGTACGCACCAGCTGGGCCGTCCGTTACGACGACGACTTGTGGTCCAAGATCATGTAACGCATTGATAAGATCTCGAATGGAATCGAGTGGCTTACCTGTTACCTGTGCTGCTTCTTCCTTATTCATAACAACAAAATATGCGCGCTTATATAGAGCAGCTAACTTTTCAGTTCCCCATTCAAAATGGAATGTACCTGGTTGAAATGCTAGTTTTGTGTCCGGATGCTCGTTAAGATACGCTAGAAGATCTTCATGTAATTGCCACGAAGCATCGCTAATCATACTAAGATATATCCAGTCAGGTACCTGTGAGGGCGCCTTCCAGTCATACTTATAGTCTTCGTATTTGATAAGAATGGTACGTTCCGCACCATCACGAAGCGCGTAGTGATAGTTAGATTTTTGGCCTGTTTGTGCGTCAACGAGTTCTGTATTAACTTTTTCACTTTGCAAATACAAAAGAGAATCTTTGCCGGCCTGATCATCACCAACGAAGGCAAGAAGTCCCGCATTTAAGCCAAGTCTAGAGAAAGACACTGCAGCATTTGCGCTGTTTCCAACGGCTTGAATGATATCCACGTGATCGTATGGAAGCTTAGAGCCAAATTCCATACTAAGTTGCTTTACACCTTTTTCATCTGTACTGATTTTTGCTTCATCTGGGCGCAGTGCAATAAACGCATCCGTCACGATATCACCAATTGCAAGAAGATACGGACCATCTTGATTAGTCTGCACACTTTCATTTATTACTGGTTCATATTCTTTGTCTGATTCCGGTAAAAGTCCCATACTCTCTGCTATCTCCTTTGTTACATTTTCATCTGTTCGTACATGATCTATATATCTCTGAACAATTTCGCCCCTAAGGCTTCTTTGTCCATGGCTCACATACTGCCGGTCATAGGGCAGTTCATGATGAGCACTTTCAATAACGTCGATAAGATTAAAAGAGATAATCTTTCCATGTAAGCTAAAGACAGTAAAATCCGTGTCTGTAAGTAATGTCTCTGCTGTACCCTTTAAAACTGCACTTTTTAATGTTCCATATACTTCCTCGACCGTACTGTCTGCCGTATCTAGGTTAAGCTTCCTCATGATTTCATGAGCTTTATGAGTTACGTCAGCGATAATTCTTGTATCAATCCCACTATTACCTGTCGCTTGTTCAAGTCTTGAGAGCCCATATGTAAAGAAAGGATCGTCCGATGAGAGAACTGTTTGTAAAAATCCCGCCATCTTTAGAATTCTTTCTCCGTAAGTGGCATTGAGTGTAATACTGTCCCAGAGTGTAAAATTCCAGCCTTTGCACCAATTTTCGAAACAACCGACGTAGAATTGGCACTACCGTATACAATGGCGTCTTTAAGTGAACGTCCTTGGGCATAATAGCTAACAAAACCGGAGCCAAAAGCATCTCCCGCGCCTGTTCTATCCACAACTGGAACATCTTCGTACATTCCTGCAGTTACAATTGTCTTTCCGTCTGTAGCAGTAACACCTTTAGGACCGTCACTGATCACAAGCACTGGCACATAGTGCATACCATGTCTGACTAGTTCTTCGGAAGTTGTACCCTCAACTATCATCTGTGCTTCTTCTTTATTGACGAGAAGGATGTCTACATCTTCAAGAAGTGACTTTAGTCGATCAGCTTGTTCTAGCTCACCTTCGCCAGGATTGAAAGCAATTTTTACGCCCTCCTCATGAGCATTTTTAAAGATTACATCAAGAGCGTCCATTGCACCGGCGAAAGAAGAAACATATAGCCAATCATAGCCTTTAAAAGATATCTCTTCGTAGTCTTTGGCTGTATGTGAATGTGCAGCTCCTCTATATATTAGGATGCTTCGTTCTCCTGTTTCAGAAAGAAGTACAGTTGAGTACTGAGTACCAAGTACTGGATCAAAAATAACTTTTGAAGTATCGACGTGATCATCATCTAGTTCCTTGATAACCGCATTTCCGGCCGCATCATTACCGATTTTACCGATAAAACCTGATTCTATATTCTGACGAGAAAAAGTAACGGCGGCATTCGTTGCTCCTCCTCCAGTACTGAAAATAGCATTCTCGATGTTTATTTTAGCCCCTAAAGGGAATGCTTCAATAAGCTGTCCTGTGACAGAATCTTTCTGGCTAACGATCTCATGTCCTGACAAAAAGACATCTTGAGATGCAGCTCCGAGCGCGCATATTCTAACCATATACATTATCATACAACTTTTGGTATACTAAAAACAAATGAATAATCTGCAAAAACTACACGAGGAATTTAACCAAAGTCCATGGCTCGATAATCTTAGTCGCGATCTTCTTGAAAGTGGTCGACTACAACAATATGTTGACGACGGTGTCAGAGGAGTAACTTCTAATCCTACAATTCTAGAAAACGCTATTACCCACAGCACTTTGTACGATGAGCAGATCAAATGGTTTGCAGGTGAAGGCAAAACCACAGAAGAAATATACTGGAGCATTATAGAACAAGATATTAAAGCCGCTGCAGCGTTACTAAGACCTATTTGGGATCAAAGTGGCGGACTTGATGGATACGTATCACTTGAGGTGTCTCCTACGCTTGCAGAAGATGCTGAATCAACCTTGGCTCAAGCTCGAAAATTATGGAAAGAAGTTGATGTACCAAACCTTATGATTAAGGTTCCTGCAACCGACCATGGTATTCCAGTTGTTCGCACTCTCCTTAGTGAAGGTATTAATGTAAATGTAACTCTCATCTTTAGTCTTGATCATTATCGGAAAGTTGCAGAAGCACATCTTGCAACTCACATGCTAGGAATGATCAATAACGCTCATAGTGTTGCTTCATTCTTTATTAGCCGCGTTGATACAGAAATCGATAATCGGTTAACGGCAATAGGAACAGAAGAAGCACTTGCTCTTCGTGGTAAGTCAGCAGTAGCACAAGCAAGACTCGCCTATGGAATATTTCTTGATAACTTTGCTAAATCAGCAGTACTTGATAATAAGAGTGCCGCTGTCCAGAGATTACTATGGGCGTCAACCTCAACTAAGAACCCTGACTACGATGATCTTCTCTATGTGTCTGATCTTTTAGCTCCTTATACTATTAACACGTTGCCTGAAGATACAATCTCTAAGATACAAGACCATCTTCCAACTGATGCAAAGGCTATTACGTTGACTGACATTGTAGAAGCTCAAAAAACATTCGATGCAATTACAAAAGTTGGTGTAGACCTTGATGATGTTGCTGTTACATTAGAAAGTGAAGGAGTCCAAAAGTTTCAGGCATCTTTCGCTACGTTACTTCAAGCTATCGAAGCAAAAAAATAAGATATATGTAAAAAAAGACTCCGTATGGAGTCTTTTTTATTATCCGTTTAATTCGTCTAGTAAACGGCCTTACTAGCACTACCTAGTGAACTAATTTTATCCTCAACAACTGCTTGCACAGCATCCCTAACTGGTTTCATAATTTTCACCACAGCGTATTGATCAGGATTATCGGCTAGCGTCTTTTCAAGTGCTGTTCTAAAAGCAAATCGAAGGTCACTGTTGATATTTACCTTGCTTACGCCGATCTTAGCAGCATCCTCAAAGAAATGAAGCGGAGTATCACTACCACCGTGTAGGCTTATCTGACAATCGATGGTATCACGAATCTTCTGTAGGAGATCAAGATCTAATTCCTTAGGTACGGGATATTTACCATGAAGATTACCGACAGCCGCTGCAAAGGTATCAATACCAGTTGCATCTACAAAGGCTTTCGCACCCTCTGGTGTTGAGAATGTCTTTTTGATTTCATCATAGTCTATATCTTCAGTATGAAGATTAGAAGATCCACCAAAATAGTGTGGTTCCGATTCTACAAGCGCTCCGGTGAATTTAGCATATTCAACAACTTCTTTTGTGGCAGCGATAATTTCCTCGTCTGTGGCATCATGATTTGCCTGTGATATATCAACATGAATGAATTCAAACCCTGCATCAATACCCCGCTTAGCGTCTTCGACGGTTGGGCTATGGTCAAGGTTAATATACACCTCAAGTCCATATTGCTTTTTGTAGTTGTCGATCATGTCTCGAATGTTATCTAGGCCCATTGAGTCAACTTCATCATGGGTAACTTCGACAAGAATAGGAGCGTTCAACCTCTGTGCAGCCTGAGCAACCGCAATAATAGTATCTTGATTATCGATATTAAATGCACCGACGGCAAAATGCTCTTGACGGCTTCTTTGCATTAAATGACGTGCTCTTGTTGTGTTATCTCGTATTTGGCTTATTGATAGTGGCATTGTATTACTCCTTAAAAATCTTGATGATATTTAGCTTTTGATTCAATGAATTGTTTTGCCGTTTCGGCTATATGCTCAGCCGAAAGACCAAAATAATTGAGTAGTTGATTTGGCTCACCAGACTCACCGAAACGATCTTTCATGCCAATGCGATGAAGAGGAGTTGGAAGATTCTCCCCTAGAAGTTCTGCAACAGCACTTCCGAATCCGCCTGCGGCTTGTGCTTCTTCGGCCGTAATCGCTCGCCCGGTCTTTTTAATACTTGCCAGTATCGTTTCCTCATCGAGCGGTTTAATAGTAGGAACATGAATAACCTCAGCACTAATACCCTGCTTAGAAAGTATCTCGGCAGCCTTAAGCATTTGATAGCTCATTGTGCCCGTACCTAGTAGCGTAATATCATTACCTTCACGTAGATTGTAGGCTTTACCTACTTCAAAAGGCGAATCCACAGTTGAAAAGATAGGTGTTTTCTCTCGAGCAAGACGCATATATACAGGCTTTTTATTTTTAGCAATTACCTTCGTAGCCTTCTCGGCTTCAATACTATCACCAGGAGCAATAACAATCATATTAGGCATCACTCTCATAATTGCTATATCTTCAAGCATTTGATGGGTTGCACCATCAGGACCAACGCTAACACCTGCATGAGAACCAATAACTTTTACTGGTTGATTATTCAAGGCGATAGTCGTCCTGATTTGTTCCCAGTTACGACCCGGGCTAAAAGCAGCATAACTACTCGTGAAAGGAACTTTGCCTGCTCGAGCCATTCCTGATGCTACAGTTACAAGATTCTGCTCAGCAATACCTATTTCAATAAAACGATCTGGAAATGCTTCCTTGAAAAGTGACATTTGTGTACTGTCAGTAAGATCGGCACAAAGAGCAACAACGTTCTCATCCGCTTCACCAGCAGCCTTCAGCCCACGACCAAAGCCAGCACGAATCGGTTCCTGAACAACCTCATCATCAAAAATATTAGAAGCTAGTTTAAAGTCACTCATACTCCCATCCCTTCATGTGTAATCTTGCCATCAAGCGTTCGGAGTTTCTCCAACGCAATTTTAGCCTGATCCTTATTGGGAGCCATTCCGTGCCATTTATAATCGTACTCCATGAATGGTACACCCTTGCCTGGAATGGTATGTGCAATAACGACTGTTGGGCGATTCGTGATAGCTCGACCCATGCTGGCCGCATCTATGACACTTTCAATATTATGGCCATCAATCTCAAGAACGTGCCATCCGAACGATTCCCACTTACCTCTCAGGTCTTCCAATGGCATAACATCTTCCGTACTTCCGTCAATTTGGATATTATTTCGATCGACAAAGACGATAAGTTGAGAGAGCTTGTTTTTACCGGCAAACATGGCCGCTTCCCATACATTACCTTCATCAAGTTCCCCGTCACCCATAACAGCATAAACAAAACGTGTTTTTACTTTATCTATATATTGAAGAACATAGGCATATCCGGCAGCCTGAGATAGGCCACTCCCAAGAGGACCGCTGGTATTTTCAAGACCAGGAAGACGCTCTCGTTCAGGGTGCCCTTGAAGTCTACTGCCAAATTTGCGAAGAGTTAGTAGCTCTTTTACAGGGAAAAAGCCTCTTTCGGCCATAGCGGCATACTGAACAGGGATAGTGTGTCCGTTACTAAGAAAGAAGATGTCTCTTTCGGACCAATCAGGCTTTTCGGGATCAATATTTAATATATCAAAATAGAGTGCAGCAAATATGTCCGCAAGACCCAGAGGACCGGCACTATGCCCGCTTCCTGCAGCTTCTAGCATACTAATAATGTCTTCACGAATTGTATTCGCCTTCTGTTCAAGTTGACTTATTGTTAACTTTCCACCCATTTAGATAACTCCATGCTTATTAATTTCTTTAACGAGCGTCGCATATGTATCGGCCGGATTGTTTGATTCGGAGATCGCACCACCAGTGTTTAATACATCAACTCCACCTTGAGTAAGTGTGTATGCATTTTCTACATTCACACCACCATCCCAACCGATTTCAGCCTTTGGATTAATGCCTTTTATCAGTCTCACTTTTTCGAGCTGCATAAGACTTGCAGTCCCTCCGTATTGTCCGAGTTCTCCACTAAATACCATGACATGATCAACTGCTTGAATAATATCGCTAATAGTAGAGGGAACTGTCTGTTTCAGTAATGCAACACCTGCCTTAATACCAGCCTGTTTGATAAGAGCAATGAGAGGTAAAAGGACTTGTGCACCACCAGCTTCAGCATGAAAGGTAATAAGGCTAGGTTTCAACTTGATAAGAGCCTCGACATGTTCTGCTGGCCTTGCGACCATTGCGTGTATATCTACAGTCCACTCTTGTGGCCACCATAATGAAGCTTCAGATAATAGAAAGGTAGGTGCAAATTCACCGTCACTTATATCTATGTGTACTCTCTGTGCAAAAGGATGAAGACGTTCAACTGACGCTGTATATTCGTCTGTCGTTTGAACAGTAATTGTTGGTGCAATGACGCTCACTACAGTTCATCTATCTGCGCATTACGCCTTTGATATCGAGCAGCCGTTGCGAAGGGGGTGTTCAACCATGTTTCAATAATACCTTCCCACCCGCCATCATCTCCTACTTCGAGTACCCGTGATGGGAGACAAAGAATATTACTATCGTTATCGTTTCGGGTCATCTTTGCCTCAAAAGCATCCCAAATCACACTTGCTCGTATGCCATGGAAACGGTTTGCTGCAATAGCCATACCCTGACCACCTCCACAGAGCAAGATTGCCCGTGGATCTTTATCATCACTTCCAATCACTTTTAAAGCAGCCATTTGAGCAAACTCTGGAAAGTCATCATTAGGATCAAGTGTTTCATCACCAACATCTTCAACCTCATAGCCATGCTTTGAAAGATAGGCAAAGACTTTTTCCTTCAAATGAAAGCCATTGTGATCACTGCCAAGAAATATCTTCATGATTAAAGTATAAGCGTTATGGGCTTACTTAGGCAAGCTTTTACCAACGTCAGCAACTAGTTCAACAAGTCGGTTGCTATAACCCCATTCGTTGTCATACCAAACCATAATTTTCGCAAGGTTACCGGCAACTACTTTTGTAAGGAGAAGATCAACAACACCCGAGTGGCTATTTCCAATGTAGTCACGACTCACGAGTGGCTCTTCGCTCACACCTAAGATTCCCTGGTAAAAAGCTTCTTCAGATGCTTTTTTGAAGACACTGTTTATTTCTTCTACGGTTGTGTCTCTGCTAAGCAGTACTGTAACATCACTAATTGAAACAACTGGGGTCGGTACGCGAATACTTAGTCCGTCGAACTTACCAGCAAGTTGTGGAAGAGTCTTTGTAACAGCGATTGCAGCACCAGTTGTGGTTGGAACAATATTCTCTGCTGCGTTACGACCTTCACGAAGATCTTTGTTTGGTGCATCTTGTAGCGCTTGGCTAGCCGTGTAGCTGTGTACTGTCGTAAGAAGAGACTTCTCAACGCCAAATTCATTATCTAGGATTGCCATAACAGCACCTAGTGAGTTTGTTGTACAGCTAGCATTACTAATAACTTCTGTTGCGTGCTCGATAGAATCTTCATTCGCACCGATCACGATAGTATCAACGCCGTCACTCTTTGTTGGACCACTAATTACAACTCTCTTTGCACCGGCTGTAATGTGCTTAGAAGCACCATCTTTATCCGTGAAGAAACCTGTTGATTCGATAACAAGTTCAACACCAAGATCGGCCCATGGAAGAAGCGCAGGATCACGTTCAGCAAGTACCTTTATGTGCTTGCCTTTTACGATGATTCCAGCATCGTCATAACCAACTTCATTTTGGTAGGTACCATAATTACTATCATGTTTAAGTAGGTATGCAAGCGTCTTCGTATCTGTAAGATCGTTAATCGCAACTACTTCTAGGTCACTTCGTTCAAATGCAATTTTAAAAGCATTTCGGCCAATACGTCCGAATCCATTTATAGCTATTTTTGTCTGACTCATTAAATCACCACTCCTTTAAACATTAGCATAACTGTCATCAGTATACACAGTGGAGTGGTCTTATGCAAAAAATCTGATCCCCAGGGCTGACGTATTCGCCAACCCCGGGGGACGTGTCCTCAGATCAAACAATACGCGCTTTATCAGCGCGTTATGCATCGCAAACAATATTACATTCCCCTTAACCCATACCGTGTGTGCACCCTAAGGCGCCCTCTGTACTAGTTGGGTGTTTCGTAACAATTCCCGAGGCCGTTCGAATCATTTATACCATATTTACTCAGGGTAAACAAACTATCGTATACTTATATCTATGACAAAAGCCGATGTACTAAAGCACGCTGAGCCATATTATGAAGAGGATCAAATCCTCGAGCTTGATCAAGCCATAGATTTTGCAACAAAAGCACATACGGGCCAAAAAAGAAAAAGCGGCGAAGCCTATATCACTCATCCACTTGCCGTAGCTGATACCCTCATTGAATGGGGAATGGATATTGATAGCGTGCTAGCTGGAGTCCTCCACGACACTGTAGAAGATACTGAGGCCACCTTAGATCAAATCGAAAGCTTATTCGGACGAGATGTTTCTTTTCTTGTTGATGGCGTAACAAAAGTATCCCAAGCACGGGCAGGAATGCAGGATCTGTCAAATTATCTCCCGCAAACAAAAGATAATCTATCAAAGTTACTTATCGCCATCGGTCACGACGTGCGAGTCATTATCATTAAGCTAGCAGATCGCCTACATAACCTTTCTACTCTTCAGTTTATGCCTAAAGATAAGCAGGTAAAGATTGCTCGAGAATCTCTTGAAGTCTTCGGACCAATGGCTGATCGATTAGGAATGGGAAGAGTGCGTATGCAAATTGAGGAGCTCGCCTTCAACTACCTTGATCCAGCTGAATATAAAAAGTTACAAATTCTTGTTAGGAAGCGTCTTGGAAAAAGTACAAGAAAACTCGGTGTTGTTCGTGCAGAAGTCGAGGCAGAGTTAAAAAAGAATAATATACATGCCGAAGTAAATGGTCGTGTTAAAAGTATCTATAGCCTCTATCGTAAACTTCTAAAAGTAGATGGAAATATAGATGACATATATGATCTTATGGCGCTTCGTATCGTTGTTGATAAGAAAGAAGATTGCTACTTAGTACTAGGAATACTACACACCCTCTATCAACCAATGATTAGTCGTATTAAAGACTATATAGCCGTACCAAAACCAAATGGGTATCAAAGTCTTCATACGACAGTCATTACTCCGACAAAACAAATCGTCGAGTTCCAAATTCGTACCTATGAAATGCATAACTATGCAGAACGCGGGCTTGCTGCTAGCTTTCATTACCATGATCAAAAAGGTACAAGAGATTACGTTAAAAAGAAGCAAAGCGCTACACTTCCCGCCCAACTACAGTGGATAAATCAGTTGCAGGAAATAGCAGCAAAGCTAGGCGATAACGAAGAAATCTCTCAGGATCAACTCCATATTGATCTATTCGGAAATCGTATATTTGTCTATTCTCCAAAAGGAGATATATATAACCTTCCAGAAGGCGCCTTGCCTCTAGATTTCGCCTATCTCGTTCATAGTGATATTGGTAATCATGCCTATGGGTTCCGAGTAAACGGAAAGATCCATGCATTTGATAAGCCCCTTCATAATGGTGACGTAGTTGATGTACTCACCCGAAAACTATCACTTCCAAAACAAGCCTGGCAAGATCTCGTCACTACAACACATGCTCGTAATAAACTGCGCATGCATTTGAGACAATTAGGAGTAATTAGTAGCTTAACTGGTGCTGCTAATATCATCCGTCAGAAAGCGCTTAGAAAAAAGACAAAGTCATGAGTCTATTAGTAGTACTATCTGAAGTCAGTGACGGGAACATGTATGATCCGTTCGACAAATCCAACGAGGCAATTGTTAGTAATAGAGAGCGGTTTCTAAAGAAACATACTATTACGATGCAGCAAACAACTAGGCTGGATATTACCTATGACAAAAATGATTTTTGTAAATATCGCGAAGTAACATCTAATGATATGGGCGCAGGTATGAGTGATGATAAAGTACTTTCAGCTGATGCGCTTATCACTCGTGATCATAACCATGCGCTTTTCTTACCACTAGCCGACTGTGTGGGTACCGTGATCTACGATAAGCATAAATCTGTACTTATGATGACACACCTTGGACGACAAAGCGTTGAGCAAGATGGTGGTCGTAAATCAGTCGAGTACCTTGTTACTAACTATGGATGTATAGCCAAGAACCTTCTAGTATGGCTAGCTCCAGCACCAGGTAAAGAAAAGTACCCTCTCTATGCATTTGATAATAGAGATTTTAAAGAAGTTGTATATGAACAATTACTATCCGCAGGAATCCTAAGAAGCAATATCACTGACAACCCTGCCGATACGACAAAAGATCTTCGTTACTTTTCTCATAGCGAATTCCTACAGGGTCGCAGAGAAAAAGATGGTCGTCACTCTATTGTTGCAATGATGACGTAGGCCGTTTCCAAAGGTCACGAGCAATAATATCATCGACAGCTAATTGAGTCGGATCCTCAAGACCTTTTAGCTCATGGATTGGCACCCAAGAATATTGATCATGCTCCCAACTCAGTGTAACTTCTGGTTTTTCGTCGTCTATGTAAACTACGAAGAGGTCTCGCTCGATTTCATAGGGTCCTTTTGTCTCTTTTACAGTTTCACTTGGGTTAACAATATTCGATATATCTAATAGTATGCCTGTTTCTTCGAGAAGCTCACGCACAGCGCCCTGTTCGGTTGTTTCGCCTTTTTCAACTACGCCACCAGGAAGATCCGGCTCAAATGCAGCAGTAGGATGAGTTTCACTCCTACGTAGTACAAGTACATTATTGTTATTGTCTATTACAAGTATTTTTGCGCTTCTTAGTAAAGGCATGTCATTCTTTTCTAAATAGTATGGTTTACAACTACTTATTTATTGTTCCAACGTTCAATGGCTTCGCGGATAATAGTTTTAGCTTCTTCAATATCACCCCAACCCTTTACGATAGTCGAGCCTGGTTTTTTAAGATCTTTATAGTGAGTAAAGTGATGAACAATTTGATCAAGTTTTTGCTTTGGAAGGTCTTCAAGACCATTAATAGCGTTACCAGTTGATCGGTCATCGGCGGGTACAACTACAACTTTGTCATCAATTTCTCCGTCATCTTCGAACTTTAGGACACCAATGACTTTTGCTTCAAGAAAGATACCAGTAGGGAGTGGTTCATCTGTGATAATAAGAGCATCGAGTTCATCTCCATCTTCATCCAATGTTTGCGGGATGAATCCATAATTTGTTGGCTTAGCAAAAATAGTCGGCTCAACACGATCAAGTTGAAACGCAGCTTTCTCCCGATTCCACTCTATTTTGTTGTTGCTTCCAGCGGGGATCTCAATGACAACGTTAACAATTCCTTCGTCAACGCTTCCTGGTGTTAAAATCTGATTAAAGTCAGCCATATACTACATGTCTCCTAAAGTTTATTCTCTTCATTTTATTTTATCAGTTTTTTACTAGAGGGTATATACGCTATACTCATAAGCAGAATGTCTTCTTCAGCCGAGTTACTTCTTCCAGCTGCATATGTCCATGACGCAGCAAAGTTAATACGTGGTGCAAAAACCAGGGTTTCTTTTATATGTATGGTTGTAGCAAACGATGAATCGACCGACGAACTTATCGATGCCCTATCAGAGGCAGCTGAACGAGGAGTAAACGTTGAAGTCGCTGCAGATGTTTTCACCTACGGTGAACTTGGAGGTTTTTTTCTTCCGACAAAGTATAGGCGTAAGCAATCACGTGCAACAACAAAAATGAGTCGAGTCTTTAGTAACAGCGGTGTTAAATTTACATGGCTTGGAAAAACAAAGACAATACTTTTTACAGGACGTGCGCACATGAAGTGGTGTGTTGTTGACGATGTCGTCTATTGCTTCGGAGGAGTTAACCTTTATCAAAAAGGTATTGATAATACAGACTACATGTTCAAGATCGAAGATAAAGAGCTTGCCGACAAGATTATTCAAGAATATAAAAGAGTTATTGAAGCAGATAAGCGCGATTACGCTTCCCGAAGTCACGCCTTCTCATACGGCGACGATACAGTACTTGTCGATGGTGGATTAATTGCTGATTCTATCATTTACCGTCATGCGTGTCGGCTCGCCGAAGAAGCAACACATATAACATATGTTTCTCAGTACTGTCCGACGGGGAAGCTAGCTCGAATACTCAAAAGAACTGATTCACATCTCTATTTCAACCCAATCGAAAAGGCGAGTTTAATAAATAAAGTTATTATTAAATTAGGAACATTTTTTAGTGGTCTTGAAACGGAATATACTCGCCCTCCTTATCTCCACGCTAAATGTATGCTTTTTACGATGCCAGATGGAAGAAAGGTCGCTATTACGGGTTCACATAACTTTATGAGTGGTGGGGCTATTCTTGGAGTAAAAGAAATAGCCTTAGAAACTACAAATCCTAAGACTATTGCTCAACTTGAAAAGTTTATACGAGACTACGTTGCTTAAGCAAGCCGTTCTTGTTCATCGAGATATTCACGAATACTTAACGCTGCGGTTGCACCCTCACCTACGGCACTAGCAATTTGTAGCGTTGCTCCACTGCGAACGTCTCCACTAGCAAAAATGCCAGGGATATTTGTTTGCATTTTTGTATCCGTCTTAATTAATCCGACCTCGTCTAATTCAACTCCGCTATCTGTCAAGAATTGCGTATTTGGTATAAGCCCAACAAATATAAAAACACCATCAGTCTCAAAAACCGTTGGTACACCGTCTTTTGTTGCCTTAACTGAGGTTACTTTTCCGTCGACGGCAACTATCTCATCAGTTGTAGTACCGAGATGGACTGTTACCTTTCCTTCATCTATATATTTTTGTAGGTCTTTTTGAAGTACATCACTTGCTTTAATAGTACTTCTAACAAGAAGATCAATATGCGTAGTAAAACGAGTTAAGAAAATTGTTTCCTGGACGGCTGAATTACCGCCACCAATAACAACAAGTCTTTTTTCTCTATAGAATGCGCCGTCACAAGTCGCACAATAATGAACACCTCGTCCATATAGTTCTGCTTCGCCAGGAACACCTACTTTTTTATAGTCACTACCTGTGGCGATAAGAACTGTTTTAGCTTTTACCTCCTCACCGTCTACGGTCACAATCTTAACATCACCTTCATTTCGTATTGCCGATATTTCACCGAATTCAATATGCGCACCGAATCGTTCAGCTTGTTTTTCTAGATGACTAGCAAGAGTAAGGCCTTCAATACCTTCTGGAAAACCAGGGTAGTTATCAACAAGATCAGTTATCGCAGCAAGTCCACCAATAGCTCCTTTTTCGTAGAGTACCGTGTCAATATCTTCACGCGTCGTATATATAGCAGCAGCAAGGCTACTTGGTCCGGCACCAACCATAAGAACATCTCTAATTTCGTAAGTCATATTTTCTTCTTTCTTACTATAGTATATATAGTGTATCTGGCTTTTGGCAAGACACTATTGTTTATCTGGCTTCTCTTATGAAGCCGCTGAAGCACTATGAACTTCAATGATAAATTCAAGAGGTGAATCAGCAGGAATAACACCTTCTGCTGTACTTCCGTATGCAAGTGACGCAGGTATAGTTAAGCGTACGACGCTTCCCACTTTTACACCGGTCAAACCTTGGGTCCATCCAGCAATAACACCGGAGAGAGACAATGACGCAGGGGTATCTCCTGCAGGACTTTTCTTAGTACTACTATCAAAGATCACACCGTCAGATAAATATCCAAAGTAGCTAACATTTACAGTATCTGTTGCTGCTACAGTTGCGCCCGTTCCTTGAGTAAGGGTGTCGACCGCAAGAGCTGATACATTTGAATTAAATGTGCGTGCGCTATAGCCAGAAAGAGCCACAGAATTCTGTGCATTTTCATCCGCTGCTTCGTTCTGCTGAGCTGTTTGTGCAGCTTGTGTAGCGTTTGCAGCTGCTTGGGTTTTTTGCGCATTTTGATTTGATAGTATAATAACCACAAAGGATCCGATTGTTCCTACAACCATCACTACTGCAATTATCCATATACCTATTCTTTGTCCATTTGCTGACGCCATCTGAAAAAATCTCCCTATACTTGATCTATTGTTTCTAGTATAACAAATCCTTACTTAAAGTCCTTGTTATACTTATCCTCTATTAAAGTTAAACCTATACTATTTTGGCTTGTGTGTCGGCTACAACATGATTGCTAATTTGGACGATATAATTATTAATATCATCACTAGTTAACGTTCGCTCGTTAGAAGTAAATTGTAGTCGTATAGTTATATTCTTAAAATCACCTTCTTCTGGTCGATAGATATCAAGTGGAGATATATCGACTTGAATAGGTACATCTTTTAATGCAGTTGTTACGCTATCGACAACTCTCGCATATTCTACTGATTGCGCAACTTGAAAACATATATCTCGATCACTGCTAGGATACTTACTAAGTGGCGTGTATTCAGGAGTTTTTTGCTTTACGGCTTCAAATAATTGGTTTGTATTTAGTTCAAATCCTGCAGAATAATCAGGCAACTTAAAAGCACGTGAAACAGATCTTTTGTACTCTCCGACAATACCGACTGATAGACCACTTCGTACATCAACTATCTGAGCGCTTCGTTTAGCCTCAAAAGGCTGCGTAATTGCATCATTAGCTTCATCTGTTATAGCCTGAAAGGAAAAGCTTAGTTCTAACGAAGACCCTAAATACTCAATGAGTGTTTTTGCTAAATAATAAGGAGTCGTCGATTGACTTTTCCTTTTCGTAACTGTTAAGGCTATATTATTGCTTTCAAAAGGAACATTCTCTTCAGTAAGTCCGTTTGCCTTTTGGTGTACCTTATTAAGTTCGAAAACAGCGAAGTCGTCATAACCTTTTTTTATATTCGGATATATTAGTCCTAATAAACTTGGAGTTAAAGATTGACGATAGTATTGAAGATCGGGACTAATCGAGTTTATTACACGATATGAGTTTTCTGGATTCTGGGCAGCGTTCTTTATTACATCACCATGGATAAAGCTATAGGTGAGAACTTCATTGGCGCCGCTTCTTACTAATGCTTTCCTAATATTCGCTCTTAGGATATCGAAATCAGTGGGATTAACCGCACCGAAGTTGCGACTAGGGAGTACCGGAACTATAGTGTCAAATCCACGAAGTCTCCCAATCTCTTCGACTATGTCTTCGTTAGTATGAATATCAGCGCGCCAATAAGGTACTTCGACAGTAAAGTTTTCGTCGGTTAGATCAGTAATGACAAATTCGGTATCTTCGAGTGTCTTTGTCATTTCATCAACGGATAGTTTTGTACCGAGAATTTTATTAACAAAGTCTGAGGTAATCGATAATAAAATAGGTGCATGTTTACCGGGATAAGTATCTGCCACGTCGCTAACACGCTTTGCCCCAGACCATTCAGAAAGTAGACGAATAGCCTCTGCGAGGACTGGTGCTGTTAGCCCAGCTGGCTGACCTTTCGTAAAACGTGTAATAGCCTCACTAAATATGCCATGTCTCATTTGTGTTGATCTAAGGATAAATAGGTTGAATGTTGCACTTTCAAGTATGATGTTCTTTGTTGAGTCATCGATCGTTGTATTAGCACCGCCCATTGCACCTGCAAGACCGATAGCAACTTCACCTGCAGCTATCACGATATCTTCTTTGGCCATTTTAATCGTTCGGCCATCAAGAAGTTCAAGTGCCTCGTCTTCACGAGCATTTCTTACGTGGATTTCGGGTGAATTGCCTCCGATCGCTTTTACTTTATCGTAATCAAAAGCATGAAGAGGCTGACCAGATACCATCATTAGGTAGTTTGTTACATCAACTACGGCATTAATTGGACGAAGACCAACACGAGATAAATACGTCTGTACCCATAGAGGAGACTGACGGGTGCTATCGGCACCACTTAGGACAACTGCTTGATATCGAGCAGATAAATTTATGTCGTCAATAAAAACGCTTGGCGCAATAGTTTCGGCAGTACTATCACCATATTCGGGTTCAGTGTCTCGTAACCAATCCGGTGTCGTGAAAGTTAGATCTTGGATAGCAGCAACCTCACGCGCAAAACCAACGATTCCAAATGTGTCAGGTCTATGAGTTAGTGATTTGTTTTCAATATCTAGCAATGTATCATTGAGCTCAAGAGCAGTATCAAGAGTTGTACCTGGCTGTAGTTCGTCTGATAATTCTAATATTCCTGTATGGTCTTCGAATAGATCAAGTTCCTTAGCACTTGCGAGCATTCCATTACTAGTAACTCCTCTAAGACTTTTGGAACTTAATACGAAAGGTTCAGCGTCGTTATAGGTATCGGGTACTGTTGATTCTGGAGGGAGCCACGCAACGGTTATTCCAGCTCGTACATTAGGCGCTCCGCAGACGACTTGTATATAACCATTTGAATCACGTTCAATATTCTCAATTTTACCACCATCATCAATCTTTGTTACGTTAAGATGATCTGTGCCTTCAATTGGACCGCATTCAATTACCTTAACAATATAAGCACCGCTATATTTTGGACCTATTTCGTTCAACTTCTCAATTTCAACAAGACGAGCACCAATAAGCGTAGAAAGCTCTGAAATTGGTAGTGTTATATTTGTATATTTCTTAAGCCAATTTATTGAAATGATCATGAGGTAAACTCCCTAAGGAAAGCGAGTTTTCCAGATTCGAAATGACGAAGATCTTCTATACCATATTTGAGCATAACAAGTCTTTCAACTCCGCCACCCCATGCAAATCCTTGATATTTAGTCGGATCAATTCCTGCAGATTGCAAAACATTAGGATGAATCATTCCGCATCCTAACATCTCTAGCCATTCTCCTGGCTTACCACCAATAGCTGCAGGCTTTTCGATTGCAAACTCAAGCCCCGGTTCAACAAATGGAAAATAGCCGGGTTGTGTTTTTATCTTTAAGGTCTGGCCATAGTATGCTTCAAAAAATGCTCTTAGCGTTCCTAGCATCTCTCCAAGCGTAGCAGTCGCACTCACGAATACACCCTCACATTGGTAAAAGGTATGTTCATGAGTTGTATCGACATCTTCATTTCGAAAAACGCGACCATAACTAACGGCTGCAATTTGACCACCTTTCTCGAGTTTTTCTTTTCCTTCAACGAGAATTCTGTTTTGCATAGTACTAGTATGTGCAGGAGGTATGAATCCTTCTTCGGTACGAAAAGTATCATATCCATCACGTGCAGGGTGGTTTTCTGGGAAGTTTAAAGAACCAAACATATGAAAATCATCATCTATTTGTCGAGATTCAATTGCTTCAAATCCCATACGAGTATAGATATTGATGATTTGTTCGAGCTCATGTGTTAATGGGTGTTGAGTTCCCTGTTCGGTTGGTAGCAATGAAAGCTTACTTCCATTTACATCCCAAGGCGCCGTTATATCAATTGATTCGATTGATGCATTTTCGAGTTCCGCTTCACGACGTTGAACTGCTTCTTCTAATTGCATACGAAGCTCGTTGACACTTTTACCAAAAGCAGCACGATCTTCTACTGGAAGCGTTCCGACCGTACTATATAGTTCTTTAAGCTCAGACGACTTTAAAAGTTCGCGTGGAGTACTACTTTCAATTATACGAACTATGAATTCTTTTCGTATGTCTTCTATATTTTGCATAACTAATAGTTATTATACGGCAACAAGGTAAAATTTTTGCCTAATTAGCTTACGTTACGATGATTGTTTATGATTTTACGTAATTTAAAATTACAAAGAAAATAAATCCTACGATAACTAAAATAAAAATGATTGCCCATACTAAAGCTAAAGAAGAACTACGTTTTGTATGTTCGATAAAACGCGCATCATCAACACCGTCTGGTGGATCATTATCTATCGCTCGTTGTTTCGCGCGTTCTTGCATTTCCGTTGCTATACGTTCTTGGAGTTTAGAACGTTGTTCATCTTGTCGAATAAATAGTGCCATATATGTATAGTATAGCACTCGTGTTTACATACCTTACGTTGTGATATACTATAGCCATGTTCAACTAAGGAGGAAAATATGGCTACTAAGAAAGCTACTTCGTCTAGTAAGTCGTCTGTAAAAAAGACATCTACAAAAGCGAAACCAAGTGCAAACACAACAACCGTAAAGGCAGTATCGTCTACTAGCTCGACTAACTACTTCATGAGTGGCCGCAATGTGACACCTATCGTTGGCTCATTGATCGCTGAATTCATTGGTACGTTCCTACTTGCAGCAGCATACATTGATCTTCAAGGATCTCCACTATACGTAGCGTTCGTCGCTGTTGGTATCGTGCTCCTTATTGGTGGCCTATCAGGATCACACTTCAACCCTGCAGTTACAATTGGCGCATGGGTAACACGAAGAATCTCGTGGCGTCGTACAATCGGCTACATCGTTGCACAAATTTTAGGTGCTGGTGCTGCTTATGCAGTATTGAGTGGTTTCCTAAAAGCAACTAGTGCTTCTACAACATCAACAACAGCTCCAGTTCTTTATCACGCAGCAGCAGTGATCAGCGGAAAAGAATGGTACCTATTCTTCGCAGAACTACTTGGTACATTAATTGTTGCGTTCGCTATTGCAACTGCAATTAATAATGGCAAAGGAAGACTATACAAAGCATTCACAATTGGATTCGGTGCGCTTATAGGTTTGGCTATTGCAGTCTCTGCAACATCGCCTCTTCTAACAGCAGCTTCAACTGGATTTACAATCTTGAACCCAGCAATTGCCTTTTCACTAAGTGCAATCGACTGGAAAGTATGGCCTATCGCTATCTACATCTTGGCACCAATCGTTGGTGGTATCCTAGGATTCTTACTACAAGGTGTTCTAAAGTCAGCAGAAACACAAGAATAAATTTAGATTCTAAATTATCAAATATCCCGTCGTACTGGCGGGATATTTTTTATAGACAACTATTAATCTCGAGAACAGGTCATGAGCTGTTATAGTTAGATAATGCAAAGTTCACCTCTACAATTTGATCGAACAAAACCTTTCTATCCACTCATACAATCTTTTTACGCCTCAGTATATGGAATACTTGAGCTGACTAAGCAATCGACTGTTGATGTAATGGTGCCGTTAAAATCTTCCGATGCCTCAACAATTTCCATCGATTGGGAATCGGTCATTAGTGATTACAAGAAACTTAACTCGTCGCTTCCTTCATTACTTGAGACCCCTCTAAGAACACTCCTTATAAGTGCCTACGAAGTATCAGTACAACATTATGATCCAAATGAGAGTGTATGGCGCTTCTTTAAACACGCTCGTAATGCAGCAGCTCATGATGGATTCTTCTACTTGATAATCCGCAACGGTATATCCCCCATTTCTGGAAGTAAGCCAGCAATTTGGAGAACGAAAGAAATTCAAATGTTTATGAATGGAGATCCATTATTCATTGAGGCTGATGGTAAAAAGCCTTTTCTAGAGCCTGGTGACGTACTACAACTACTTAAAGATATAGAAAATAAGTTCTAACAGCCGTCGACTTATTCGTCATATCTTGGCTTATCAATCAGAAGTGGCTCGACTGATGGATCGTTTCCAGCTATCTTAACGACATCTTTATCAACTTTCCCAAGTTCCTTATGCGCTGCATTGAAATGATTAACGGTTGTTCCTAGAGCATTGCCTAGTTTTTGCATATATTCATCAAACTTACCGATATGTTGTCCGAGTTTGCCAACTCTTATTTGAATATCCTTTGCCTGTTCTTCAATTTGAAGGCTCCTCAGGCCTTGTAAAACAGTCTGAAGATAGGCCATGAAGCTTGTAGGGCTAACGATGATTACTTTTTTATCCCTAAATGCGTATTCAATAAGATCTCGTGCACTTGATCCTGTACCTACGTCTCCAATAAGAAGGTCGTAGTAAAGTGATTCGCTTGGTATAAACATGAAAGCAAATTCCATCGTATTCTCACTCGGTCGGATATATTTACTCGTTTCATCAATACGAGCTTTTAGGTCAACACGTACTTTTGCAAGCCACTTTTCGCGCTCTGATTTATTAGATTCACCTACCATACGATTATAGTTTTCGAGGCTAAACTTACTATCTATCGCTAGAATTTGGCCCTTATCCAAGAAAACGACAGCATCGACAATCTCACCATTTTTAAATTTATATTGCATTTCATAATTCTTCGTCGGTAATATATTTTCAAGTACAGACTCGAGGTAGTATTCACCAAATACACCGCGTTGCTTCGGGTTTTGTAAAACATTCTGGAGCGTTTTTAGCTCATCTGCTACGTCGACAACTCTTCGATTTGTCTCATCTAGCTTTGCCAAACGTTGAGTGACATCAGCAACAAGTTTTGCGCTTTCACTTAACTGTTTTTGCATCGAAGATTGCATCATCGTATTACTCTTTTCGAGACTCGTTCCCATGGATTGTTGAAGATTAGCAATGGTACGACTTAGTTCTGTTACGTCGGTTTTTAAGAAATCTACCGCACTTGAGCTTTTTAGGTCTTTTAGACGTTGGTTAAAACCAAAGATAAGAACAATAAAGCCAATAACAACAACGACTAATACGATAATAAGAATAAGCTGTTCCATATACTCTTAGTATAGCATCTTGGACTCTTAGCTTATGACGATGAGACGAACTATAACAACGGCGAGTACAAATGCAAAAAGCGCAGGTATAAGTTGCTTGTATCGGCTTAGCCATGCAAATAATCCATAGGTTAGAACATACATAGCAATAGTAAGAATAGCTGTCTCGATCCAACTAAGTCCCGCTGTCCAATCAGCAAGACTCCACAACACAGCCGCTGAAGCTATGGCAATAATAAGAGGATGCTGAAATCGAAATCGTATCAACAAGCCAACACCAATAATTCCTACAATAATCGTCGCTATGCTTCCTGAAAGATTTGTTGCGTTTATGCATGCCGAAAGAGTCGTACTCGAACGGCAGAGTACTTGATCAACGATATAGTAATTCACCCACGCACTTAAACCCCAAAATACTATTCCAAGCGTGGCACCAATTGCCGCGATAGACCCTATTGGGTATGAAGCTAAGATAGGTTCGATTGGACTATCTTGTGTTAAAACTCGTGCCATGACCATTCCTCCATAAGTTAATATAAGTATACGTCATCATTTAGTGTTTGTTACAAATTTCTGGTATATACATAATCGTATCGACAAAGAAGTAATTTCTCTTTAGTAAGGTATAATGTGAATATGTGGATCGACAGGTATGCGGACTTTATTTCACTCTTTCTTCACACGAATGTGATCTTGTCTCCATTGTTGCTTCTTACAGTTGAAGAAATGGGAATACCAATACTTGTTCCCGGTGATGCAATTTTAGCCTACGTTGGATCAGCTGTTAAGAATAACGGGCCTTCTGTGTCACTTATTACCGCTACGGTGGTCGCAACAATTGCAGTGTTAATCGGTTCAACTATCCTTTATTACGTCGCTAAACGTTGGGGGCGTTCAATTGTACATAAAATCGGTAAATTCATTTTCTTGAAGGAATCAGATATTGAACGAGCCGAGAAGTTATTTCATCGATTCGGAGTTCTTACGATTATCTTTGGCCGACATATTCCAGGAATGAGAGCTCCTGTCACTATCTTCGCTGCAATTTCCGGAATTAAATACAGTGTATTTATACTCAGTACCCTTGTTTCAACTATTGCTTGGGCGATCTTTTGGCTTCTTATTGGCCATCATTACGGTGGCGACATACGAAAGCTTGTCGATCATCACATAGTGCCATCTATTGTAACCATCGCTGTTATTATTTTGCTCTTTATAGGTTTCCACTTCTATGGTGAATATCGAGAGAAGAAAAATAAGATAAAAGAAAGCGAAAAAAAGAGTTAATCATGCAGTTATCCGAACTTCGTAGGCGAACACGTACTGAACCGACCTGGCACATTGTAATAGCAATCTTAATTGCCATAGGGCTTGAGTTAGTACTCAACGATAAAATAACCTTTGGAACAAAAGACTTTGTAGCAGGACTTGAATTTCTTCTTCTCCTCATTCTTTCTATCTTTCACTTTTCAGCCAAAGCTAGACGAGTATTTGCCATCCTTCTTTTAGGACTTATCTCTTTTGCCAATATTGTTTCTTTATTTGTAGTTATCAGTGCTTTGTTCGGGAATGTTGACGTTAACGGTCATGACTTGATAGTTTCAAGTGTTGCAATCTATCTTACTAACATTATTGTCTTTGGACTCTGGTATTGGGAGCTTGATAATACTCGTAAGGCAGTCCCCGATTTCTTATTCGCTCAACAATCAAATGCGTTAAAAGATACTCAATGGAAGCCATTCTTTTTTGATTACTTATATATATCTGTAACAAATGCGACCGCTTTTAGTCCAACCGATACCTTACCACTGACACATCGAGCAAAACTACTCATGCTGATTCAGTCAATTGCATCACTTGTTACGATTGCCCTTGTTGTATCACGAGCCGTAAACATTCTTCATTAGTAGACGATCAAATTCTTTAGAATATAGAGGATTTGCTTATAGTGATCGAAATAAAACCAGACGTTGAATATGACAAGAAGTGGAAACACTACCCAGTTCTCTACCCAATGGTCGGTCGTAATACGTAAGCTTTTTATAGGTGGAAATCCAAATTTAACAGGTAGTGGAAGAAGCCATGGAACACCCTCTTTAGTTAATGTATCCATAACAAGGTGAGAGCCAATCCCAATGACGAATGCCCACCAGACAATAGCTATATTCACATTTCCCATAATCGGATGAAGGAACGTAAGTAGCACATAGAGAAGATACGACAGTATCGCCACTCCTATAAGGGAGTGTGTTATAAATCGATGCCCTCCAGACATTTTTTCAAACAATTTACCGAGGTATTTTCCCACTGGAAGATTACGCCATAGTGGTGCAGTTGGCTGATCTATATCAGGGGTTACCCCACCGACGATATTAGCAATAACAGCAATAATTGCCGTCGAGAGAGTGATCGTTTGAGCCGGCATAAGAATAAAAACGATACCGAGTGCAGTAATAGCTGCGACATCATGAGTTCTTGCAATCATTCTATAAGTCTAGCAGATATTGCTTATGCTTGCCTCACCATAAGCGATGTATAATACTAATCATATTATCTACATGGAGGCTGCATGACTGAACTGAGTAAGACATCAGAAAATAATGAACCGCTGTTTACAAGGGAGCAACTAGAGCAAGAAATCGCGACTGCACTGACACTTGAAAGAAGCAACACTCAACTCACCGCCGCCAGTCAACTCGATGGTCGTTACAATAGAGAAACACGTGAAGTAGCACCTTTTGTTTCTGAACATGGACTTATGCGTTATCGCTCTATTGTTGAAGTTAAATGGCTACAGTTCTTACTATCCGGTGAGGTTACGCAGAGGATTCCTGCAGCATCTCCTGAAGCGCTCGCAAAACTTACTACACTACTTGATAACTATAGTCTTGAGGATACGGCAGCTATAAAAGAACACGAACGCGTCACTAAGCACGACGTAAAGGCACTCGAGTACTGGCTTAAAGACAAAATTGGTGATGACCCTGAACTTAGTGGATATCTCGAATATATTCATCTTGGAGCAACATCAGAAGATCTTAATAATCTCGCCTATGCAATGATGGTTTCGGATTTGAGATCTGAAGTATTCGTACCTCACCTTAAGCAAATTCAAACAAAGCTAGGCTCTCAAGCCATAAAATGGGCTGACATAGCCTCACTTGGTCTTACTCATGGACAAGCAGCTTCACCTACTACTGTTGGTAAAGAAATACGTGTTGTTGAACGTAGGCTCGATGGTCAAATTGAAGCAATCGAAGCAATAAAAATAAAAGGTAAATTTAATGGCGCAACTGGAAACTCCAATGCACTCGAATTAATAGATCCAAAAGTGGACTGGCCAGCACAACAAAAGAAGTTCGTCGAGTCACTTGGTGACTTTACCTATAATCCTTATACTACTCAGATTGAACCCCTTGATTGGTTTATTGATTTTGCCAACCATATGAGTCATGCAAATGATATCTTACAAGGTCTTGATGTCGATGTATGGATGCAGATAATGCTCGAAAACTTTGGACAGATCCCTGAAGCAGGTGCTACTGGATCATCTACAATGCCACACAAAGTAAATCCTATTCGTTTCGAAAATAGCGAAGGCAGACTAGCAATAGCTTCCAATAACTGGACGTTCCTTGCACACAGACTCGCTCACTCAAGACTACAAAGAGACCTTAGTGGATCAACTGTTCTTAGGCACATTGGAGACACCGCTGGCTCTCAAGTTATCGGATACAAAAGTCTGGAGGCGGGTCTCGAACAAATTTATCCTAACGAAGTACACCTAAAAGAAAAGTTAGCATCTAGTCCTCAGGTTCTTGCAGAAGCAATTCAAACAATGATGAGAGTCAGTCTTATACCAAATTCTTACGACGTCATAAAAGAAATTACTCGTGGAGCAAGTATTACTCAACAAGAGCTTGCCGTACATATCAATAACCTTGATATGAGCGAAGAGGATAAGCAGACTTTAATCAACCTTACTCCTGCTGAATATATTGGCATCGCCTCTAAGATAGCAGCCATGCAACTTGGGCTAGAAGATGAAAGTTAGAAAGGGAGAATATATGGCGAGTATTGAAAAGACTAATTTTTCACTACCTAATCAAAAAGGCGAACTCTATAGAGGAAAGGTCGGTGATGTTTATACAGTTGATCATGAAGGAGAAGACCTTCTCGTCCTAGTCCGTACAGATAGAATCTCAGCATTCGACAGAGTTCTCTCTCAGAACATCCCCTATAAAGGCCAAGTCCTCAACCAAATCTCTGCAGAGCTTCTTACAGCAACAAGAGAGACTGCACCAAACTGGTTCATCACTTCGCCTGATCCAAATGTTTCTATCGGAAGAAAAGCAAATCCCTTTAAGCTCGAAGTTATTGTACGAAGCGCTCTACTCGGTAGTTCCTGGGTTGCCTACAAAGATGGCATGAGAGAATTAGGCGGAGTATCACTTGATGATGACATGACCGAGTTTCAATCTTTCGATACTCCTCTTGTGACTCCGACTACAAAAGCTGAGGTTGGTCATGACGAAAGCATAACTCCCAAAGAAATTGTCGAACAAGGCTTAGCGTCTGAGAGTGAATATGCACACATGTCCCAGCTCGCTCTCGATCTCTTCGCTAAAGGTCAAGCTATGGCACAAGAAAAAGGGTTACTACTTGCTGATACTAAATACGAATTCGGCCGTCTATCTAACGATGAAATTGTACTCATCGATGAAGTCCACACTCCTGATTCATCACGATACTTCCCTACTACTGAATACGATGCCTACGTGCATGGCAATACTAATCGAAGGCCTGAACAAATGTCTAAAGAATTTGTTCGTGAATGGCTCACCGCACAAGGTTTTAATGGACATCCTGGCCAACAAGTTCCCGATATGTCACCAAAATTTGTACATCAGGTCAGTAGAAGATATATTGAGCTTTACGAGCGCGTAATTGGTAAAAAGTTTGAACCAGCTGCTGCACCAACTGAAAAACAAAGACTAAATGATATAGAACGAAGCATTATTTATGCTCTTAAGAAAATTGACCTTTCCGCATAGGTTAGGCTCCATATTAGAAATTTAACGAAAGGTATAAAAAATGTCAGAGATTGAAAAAGCACCAATAGTAAGCGTTATCATGGGATCGGATAGTGACCTTGCGACAATGCAACACGCAGCAACAAAACTTGAAAAATTTGATGTAGGGTATGAGACACGAATTGTATCAGCACATCGTACGCCAGATGCATTAACAAAATTTGGTCACGAGGCGGTTGAACGTGGTATTAAAATTATTATTGCTGGAGCTGGTGGTTCTGCACACCTACAAGGAATGATGGCAAGTCATGTTCGCATACCAGTACTTGGTGTGGCGATTGCAAGCTCACCAGATACTATGAACTCAGCCTTGGGTTCGATGGTTAGTATGCCAGAAGGTATTCCTCTCGCGACAATGGGCAGAGATCAAGCTGGAGCTGCTAATGCGGGCCTAGAAGCAGTACGAATTTTGGCGCTTAATGATCCTGAGTTAGCCGAGCAATATGAAAAGTATATAGCAGAGCTAAGGGATGGTGTTTTAGCTAAAGATGCTGAATTATCAGAAATCGGCTGGAGAGCATACTTGGCGAAACCGAAAGAATAATAATGATTTACTTGAGGCTTTAATAAATGAGTGAAACACATAAAGAAATCGAAAATATTGCCATAATTGGAGGAGGACAGCTAGGCAGGATGCTAACTAGTCCAGCCCTGGAACTAGGCTTTGGAGTAACTGTCCTGGATTCAGTAGAAAACTCTCCCGCTGCTCAAGTAGGAGCACATCAAATACTAGGAAAATTGACCGACCTTGAAGCAATCGATAGACTTGCACTGAATGCAGATGTAATGACATGGGAAATTGAACATATTCCGTCAGAATATCTCATCACACTAGTAGAACAAGGGGCTAACATTGAGCCTTCACCCTCTACTCTTTTCATGATTCAAGACAAACTTCGACAAAAACAATTTCTACAGTCGGTGAATATTCCTGTCGCACCGTTTAACGAAGGTGTTAACGGAGACAATTTTATAGGTGGCGGTCCTTACATGATAAAGACTCGACGTGGTGGATTCGATGGCCGCGGAAACCTTAAGGTCGATAGTTTGGATGATCCCCTAATTTTGAAGACCTTTGGTGATCAAGAAGTATATACAGAGCAAATCGTTGCTTTTGAAAAAGAGATAGCTATTATTGCTGCTCGTGATAAAAAAGGGAACATCTCTACTTACCCCGCAGTCGAAACTATACATGAAAACAACATCTGTCACATTGTGATGTCTCCAGTAAACGTCTCTCCAGACATACTGAAGCAAGTAAACGATATAGCAGAAGCCACCTTATCCCATTTACACGGAGCTGGAATATTTGCAATTGAAATGTTTGTTGTCAATGGAGTTGTATTTGTAAATGAGATTGCTCCAAGAGTTCATAATTCTGGCCACTTAACTACCGAAGCTAACGTGACACCCCAGTTCGAACAACATATTCGTGCGATAACCGGTATGTCGCTCGGTTCAACCGCCTTAAAGGCTCCCGCGGCAGTCATGATTAACATTCTCGGAAAAAGAGAAGAAGCCTTTTCATTAGAAGGACTTGATTCTGTATTAGCGCTTCCCGATACCCATCCACATTTTTATGGGAAGACTCCAAAAGTTGCTCGAAAAATTGGCCACATAACTGTACTTGGTAATTCAATTGACGAGGCACTTGCGACCGCTAAACAAGCAAGGAATAGCCTTAGTATCTAGAAGCTCTCTTACTCTCCCCTTATGCTTGTCTCAATAGTTTTTAACTGAGATAATAACCCTATCGGACTTTCCGATAGAAAAGGGTGGGAGTACCTTATGACTCAAAAAAACGCTTTACTGTCGGTCTTTGATAAGGCTGGCATCGTGGAGTTTGCTCGATCGCTCGTAGCGCTCGACTGGAAACTCTATTCGTCCGGCGGAACTGCAGCTGCAATTGCGGCAGCAGGACTACCTGTCACGGATGTGGCAGATCTTGTCGGAGGAAGTGCAATCCTTGGTCATCGAGTCGTAACGCTCTCGCGTGAAGTTCACGCAGGGCTCCTGGCTCGCTACATCGAGGAAGACATCGCCGAGATGGAAGCTCTCGGGCTCCCCTACCTCGACCTTGTCTGCTTCAACCTCTATCCCCTCGGGGCGGAGATCGCGAATCCCAAGGCGACGCCGGAA
>Ga0302185_10000063_pt1 | contig 93257 bp, 90 predicted proteins | sample II_Bog_E1_1_FD_200231 | JGI IMG/M metagenome (GOLD analysis project Ga0302185, IMG submission 200231) | Peat permafrost microbial communities from Stordalen Mire near Abisko, Sweden - II_Bog_E1_2 | ecosystem: Environmental > Terrestrial > Soil > Wetlands > Peat | place: Sweden: Abisko... | reverse complement strand
TTTATTCCACTTTTATTCAAAATTCTAAAGTTGAAAAGGAAAAGTTAAATCTTATTTTATATCCCAAAAAATCAAAATCCACCAAACCTACCAAAAAACACATCCCTATTGACGATGTTGTTCACGGCATCGTTACGCAAGCATTAACACCTACGGATATGGAAACCGTAGCCAAAGAACCAACTACTACACAACCAGAACCAACTACTACACACAAAAATAACAAAAAATCAAAACCAAATGTTGCTATTGTACAAATTTAAAATTTATAAAGTGACAAAAATATAAAGTGACAAAAATAATGTAATCTTAACCAACTTGTATTTTTTTCATTTTTCAATGGAAATATTCGAGGAAGCGCCAAGCGTTCGATGAAACATCCACCCATTTTCACAAGCTTTATCATAATCTTCTTTTCTTAATCCTGATTTCGTTTTCTCGATCTCCCAGTCCTTCTTTTCCTTCTTTTTTCTTATTAAAAAATCTTCTTCTCTCTCTATTACTGTATTTGGAATTTTTGGAATTACCATTATACTCGGATTAGTTGTTGTTGTTGTTGTTGTTGGATTAGATGGTGTTGTTGTTGTTGGATTAGTTGTCGAATTACTTAATGATGGTGTTGTTGGATTGCTTAATGTTGTTGTCGAATTGCTTAACAATGGCGATGTTGGTTTGATTAATGATGTTGTCGAATTGCTTAACAATGGCGTTGTTGGATTACTTAATGATTGAGTTACCGGTTTGCTTAATGTTGTTGTTGGATTGCTTAATGTTGTTGTTAGTTTGCTTAATGATTCGAATGGATTACTTAACAATGTTGTTGTCGGTTTGCTTAATGATGGTGTTGTCGGTTTGCTGAATGTTGGAAAATGTATTCCATTCTCTCGCACATAGGATATATAAGATTCCAATAGTTTTATAGTTTTCGTCGAAAATAAAGACATATCTACGGTTGATTCATTTTCCAACAGTTTTTTCACATATCTATACGGAATACTTACTTCCTCTTCCTCTTCACTATCACCTCCCACTAAATACAATTCCAACATATATACACTATTACCTTTCTTTTTTTCTTTCTTTTTTTTCATTCATTATTCATTATTCATTATTCATTATTCATTCATCGTCTCGTGGATATTTCTTTTATTTCTGATATATTGTTTGGCGTGGGGTTTGGACTCGGGGTAAATTTATTGTAATACACAGCAACATCTTTATCTTTACCACCACCCATAAAGGATTGACCTTGTAACAACTGACTTTCCAATTCTGGATTTGACGCTCCCCGTCCTAAATATGGCACCGTTACAAAAGGACGCTCAAACAATTGTAATTTCTCAAAATGACGTTCCGGAGTTGTTGCATATAGTAAAAAGGATTCGTTATCAATAGAGCTTGAAGGAGCGCCAGACCCCCATGCACTACCTGCCACCAATATTGGCTGACTTGTTGCAAATAATATATGATTTTGGTCGCCTTCGGTTGTATACTTGGTCGTCGTATATAAACCGAATTTACTGTTGTCTTCGTTTTTTAAGGATTCATCTATATTTGAATTTTGATTCATTATATATTTCATTCACACTTTTTTCTCTCGCTTTATACTAAATAAATGACGGATATAAATTCGGGAATGGTGGTTTACCTGATTGTTTTTTTTGTTTTAGCCTCATGTGGATATATGTATTATGATAAAAGTGGATTTCAACTAAAATGTATTATTTCAGATGTGGACGGAAATACATATTGCGTTAGAGACCGTAAGAAAAAACGTCAAGCAGTAGACCTTCTCGCAAAAATAACTCAAAAAGCCATTTCATTTATCGAGTTTATGAAATCCAAATATGCGGACGACGACCGAACAAAACGATTGTCGAAAAATTTTAAACCGGAACATGTAAGTGAAACATTACCCAATAGCACATATACCGCCTATAGCGAGAATAAGGGAGAGAAAACGGCATTTTGTTTAACGAAAAAAAAGAACGATGATACGGAATTGATAGATGAACACACATTAACCTTTGTTTTAGCGCATGAATTAACACACCAATGCACCGTTTCCACAAATCATACACATGAATTTTGGTCAAATTTCAAATTTATTCTGGATAAATTCAAGGAAAGTGGATTGCATGAACCGCGCGATTATGCGAAAGAACCGGGTGAATATTGTAGCATGGAACTGAAAGATAATCCGTATTATGACATGGGAAACAAATAAATACTGTACTCAATATAAAATTGATTTATTATTTAATATTTTTAATATATTCGTATTACAAGTATAAAACGAATATATATAATACATAAATGACAGATACTCGCGTTGGTGGCGGTTTATGTAATTGTTTAATTCGTAATATTTGTGTATCTCTATTGGCAGAAGCGATGGATTTGCGCGTGCATTATGCATATTGGTCCGAATCCGACAAACTGGGAATTCCATTATTTTCGGGGAACAACATATATCCTCCAGACAAAAATATCATAATAAACGACGACAATTGGATGGACACATTTACAAAAATACGAACGTTATCTTTGGGAAATCTGGTTTTTGATGAAAAACAAATGTTTTTTCAAAATAAAAGCATCAGTCATTTTTTATATACACATTATTTTCGAAATGACGGGATTAAAAATAATATTATAGAGAGAAATATTTTTAAATCGCGTTATAAAACGAACAATGATATATTTATACATGTGCGTTTGGGCGATATTACCGATAAACATTCGCTTCCTCTATCATATTATGTTCAAGCCATTCAACAAAAAAGCGAGTATGGCGCTATTTTTATCGGTTCCGATTCACCTGACCACTTTATTTGCCAACAATTAATAACGATTTTTGAAAGAAGTTCGCTTTTTTTACAAGACGAAGTTTCAACAATTCAGTTTGCGAGCACATGTAAAACGGTTATCTTATCACATGGAACGTTTTCGGCAATGATTGGGTATTTGGCATATGATTCGGACGTTTATTATCCGCAATATTTAAAAACACCATGGCACGGAGATATTTTATCAATTGACGGATGGAATTGCATTGTATGGAATGAACAAGAACCACCAGAAATAAAACAAGAACCACCAGAAATAAAACAAGAACCACCAGAAATAAAACAAAACAAATTTGACATAGTAATTCCGGTAGGACCAAATGATATGGATATTATATATAAACAATTGCCTTTTACACTACAAAATATTATTGGATATAGAAATATATATATTATTACAAACATAACACATTTTACATATAATTTGGATTCATATCCGAACGTATTTATCGTGGATGAAAGAATATTTCCTTTTACGATACAGGATATTTGTGTAAAGATTCATAAAGAGAGAGCTGGTTGGTATTTTCAACAATTAATTAAATTATACGCATCTTTTGTTATTTCTCATATGTTGCCCACGTATTTGGTGATTGACGTTGATACGTTTTTTTTATATCCAACCACATTTATAAAACACTCAAATACATATTTATTTAATGTGGGAACAGAATACAATAAAGCATATTTTGACCACATGTATAAATTATCGCCAACATTAAAAAAAGTATTTCCTGAAAATTCTGGTATTTGTCATCACATGATATTTCAAAAAGAACGAGTATTGTCTATGATGCAATTGTGTATGCAATCCAGCGAACAAAAAAAAAACGACTTGGATTTTTGGAATTTTTGGAAATTATTTTTAGAATGCATCGACCCTTCTGAAAATTCGGGGGCGTCTGAATACGAAATGTATTTTAATTATATGTTATTGTATTATCCAACGGAAATCGAAATACGAAAATTGGAATGGACAAATAGCTCTAATTTCAATGAAATCCAACAAAATTCAAATAAATATGATTATGTAAGCGTGCACTGGTATTCGCGAAAATAATTATTTACTATTTTACTATAAATTACTATTTTTACTATAAAATAATAATCGTTGTTGTCGTATATATTCGTTCGACATAGGTGGTTGTTTTATGTTTGGTGGCGGTTGGATTTCCTGTTTTTGTTTTGGTGGTGATTGAATTTCTTGTTTTGGCAATGGCTGAATTTCAGATTTTATGCGAAATAATGGCTGGGTTTGGGTTTCCTGTTTTATGCGAGGGGGTGGCAATGGCTGGGTTTCCTGTTTTGGTAATGGCTGAATTTCCTGTTTTATGCGAGGGGGGGGTGGTGATTGAATTTCCTGTTTTGGTAATGGCTGAATTTGTGGAGGTGGTGGTTGCGGTGCCCGTTGTATTTCCGGTTTTATATAAATTTTAGGTTTTGTGCGAGGTATGTATATTTCGGGTTTTATAATATGAGATGGTAGTGGTTGAATATCCCTTTTAATCATTACACTATGTTTGGGTCTGGGTCTGGGTCTGGGTCTGGTAAGTTTCCCCATAGCAATTTCCACATTACTCGTGGCAATTACTACATTAAAATGCACCGCTTTATCTGATGTATTCGGCATGAGAATTCGTGGATACAAATATGCAGCATTATTTTCATCATATATGTATTCAGATATAATTTCTTTTTTAGTATGTTGAGTTCCGACCATATAACCGTCAATATGTTTGGAATTTAACGCAGATGTTGGTGGCTTCGTATGTTTTTGTATTTGTGTATGTTTTTCTTCCTTTTTATCATCTTTTTCTTCTTCTTCTTCTTCTTCATCATCATCGTCTCCTCCATCATCAATATCATTTTTATGTTTTTCCATTAAAGCCGTTGTGGTTTGTATGATAATTTCATGAACAAATCGCCATACTCGTACCTGTTTTTTTTGACCAATACGGTATGATCTTCCAATTGCTTGGTCTTCCATACACGGATTCCAGTCGGGAGTGGCAATAAGTATATTACAGAAATGTTGCATATTTAATCCCTCGCAACACGAAGCAATACTGGCAAATATTAATACCCGTTTGCCGTCTTCAATTTCTATTTTACTTTGATATAATATAAATTCTCTATCTTCCATAGACGTCTCTCCATTCAGAAAATATATCGTGTCGTATAAATACGTGCCATTTTTCGCCTCCCAACATTGCAATTCCCCCAAAATTAACGCAGTTTCTTCATAAAAATGCACAAATACAATAGCGCTCTCTTTTTCTTCTGACAATACACGCAATCGTTCAATAATGAGTTCATTTTTTGTTTCAGACCCAACCCATGCGGGAAGACATACATTATGCATTTTATTATAAATACGAAGAAACATATTCGCATTTGCACTTAAAAATCGTAGCATGTTAATCACAACTAAAATATACTGTTCTCGAACAACCGCTTTGTAGGTAATGTCCATCAAGGCTGTTCGACGTTCGCCTGAAATACATCCGGATACAGTTTCATAAAACTGTTGCTCTTCTAATGTGCGGTATTTAATAGTCACAATGTTATTTTGGTAGGGTTCTTTAGGAAATGAAATAATATCAAGTAAATTTTGATGTAAATTTAATTCCGTTCTTCGAAATATGTGTACTTTCATAAGAGATTTTAATGTATATGAATCGGTTTTTTTTGGAAGGTCGATGTGCAACCAATTGAACAATGAAACCATATCACTAATACGATTTTGTATGGGTGTTCCAGAAAGACCAATACGTATTCCAATAGACGACATTCTAACTCTGTAAAATCGCACAAATTTCAATGTCTTTGGTCTTGATTTTTTACGGTCAATCGAACAGGTCGTTCCATTTCGTAACGTATGCACCTCATCTACTACAAATCGGTCCCAAATAACCGAATTAAATGGCGTATTTTCGGGTATATATTGTCGTACATCGGCTCCCAGTTCGATTTGTTTTGCGGTTTGCATCGGAGTATCCACGATAGGAGGATTTGGAACTACGGCATGGTATGTACACACACAAACAATAGGATGGTCGGTTTTACTCATTAACTCGGATATTGGAATACCCTCATCCAAATAGATTTTACCACTTTGGGAAATATATGCTTTTTTTGCGAATAATGCGGTGATGCAATATACATCATGTGACGGACATGTATGTATAAGTTCTCTTAACCACTGATATACAACCGATTTCGGAGTGGATATCAGTGTTCGTGGAACTGGATACAGACTAATTGAAAAAGCCGTCGTGCGAGTTTTACCCAATCCCATACCGTCCGATAAAATACACCCCTTTTTAGAAATAGATATTTCATGCATCCATTTAATTGCATCAACTTGGTGTGCGTATAATGGCGTTGTTATAGAAGAACATTCTGGAAAATATTCACTCGATTGTATCATTGTTTTAAGATACATCAAATAATAAAAAATAAATTATCAATTTTTTATTTGGCGGGAAAATAGAACTATGTAAAGCCTAACCCAAAACGACCCATCCGTGGAAGTCGAAACGATTCCAGATGTTTTACCTTTTCTTCAATAGTTGTGCATCCGATAGCATGATGGATAAGCGCTCTATTTGCATTATAAATATGATTGCCGAACACGACATATTCATTCGGAATAAATCCGTAACGAATGTTATTTTTCAACGAATTAATAATAGTTTGGTCACCCAACGGCATTTGTTCCGGCGGGGTTTGTTCCATAACAGAAATCACATTTTCAAAAAAAGGAATAAGCCGAGAAACGCTGGTTTGTCTCATAATAAAAAATCCCGTATTTACATCGGTTGTTATACCTTCTCTCATAAACACAATATCCATAGATGAATCAATGGACGCAAATAAAGATGACCACAAATGTGCATTTTGTCCTAAAAAAGATACATCGCAATCGGAAAATACAATATATCCCGCTTTTGCTTCTTCTTTCGCTTTCGTTTCTTCTTTCGCTTTCGCTTCTAATATGGAAACCAAATGTTTGATTTTATGTAAGACGCAATAATACCATAAAGGAGTCTGAAATCCGTCTTTTTGAACCGGCATCGAACTGTCTAATTTATGGTATAAACGAAATGGCTTTCCTCTGTATGTCTGAAGTGATTTCATAAACAATGTTGTTATGGGAGCATAATTGGGAGTAGAGTAACAAATAAGTGTATTCATATTATATATTATACAAATATGTTTGATTTGTCTGAATCTATATCTGTTTTGTTATTGTCGGTAACGGTTGGAACTGTTGGGTATGTTGGATACTGCGTCTATAAAACCGTTCAGAAATTTGAACGTTTTTTAGGAAATGTGGATACCTATATTGAAAAAGTTGAGGATGATATCAAAAATACGATTATTGCCGAATTTGTGTCTGTAAAAAACTGGGTTATAGAAGAAAAAACAATGGTAAAAAAAGAAATAGTCGATACAGAAACATGCATTGCACGTAAAGCAAATTCATGTGTGTCTAAATTAAAGTCTGAAATATGCAACGTAATGAGTGGATAAGGTAAAATAGCTATATACTTTAGAGAGAGATAATGGAAGAATCTATCATCACTGAATCTTGTGTATTAGAAATTCAGCCTGTTTCTCCTCCCAAATTACGCTCGAATAAAAAAAAAGAGGAGAAATCCGATAAAAAACCTCGAAAAAGTAATAAAATAGACAAGATGAAAAGCGATAAAAAACAGTCCGATAAAGAATTAATAAACGAATATTTGGAAGAGAAAGAGGAAGGAAGGAGACAAGAAGAAGGAAGGAGACAAGAGGAAGGAAAAAAACGCAGTGCAAGTTCAATAAAATCCAATTTTTACCAGAACAATCTTCAGTATTTAGCAACTCCCACCATTATGGAACAGTTTTCCAAACCTAAAAATATCAGACAAGAGCAATTGGCGCACATACTTCGCAATAAAGCAAAGAAAATTGTATTTGTAACGGGTCCAGCAGGAACTGGAAAAACCTTATTAGCAACGGAACATGGCATTCATCAATTTCTAACAGGAGCTTACGAAAAACTTATATTTACCCGCCCTGTAGTAGCGGTGGACGAGGATATTGGATTTCTTCCGGGAACATTAGAAGAAAAATTGGCACCGTGGGTGAGACCTATTTTTGATGTATTGTATAATTTTATTTCGCCGAAAGAGGTTCAATTGTTGTTGGAAGAAAAAGTAATTGAAATCGCGCCTCTCGGATTTCTTAGAGGGCGAACCTTTAAAAATACATGGGTAGTGGTAGATGAAGCGCAAAACACAACCGTGTCACAAATGAAAATGCTTTTAACGCGAATTGGTGAAAATAGTCGAATTATTGTGACGGGAGATTTACAACAAACCGATATGTATGAACGAATGAACGGTCTTCAAGATTTTCTGAATCGGTTCCGACGACCTTCCGATATAGAGCCGAGTAGAAATATAGTGGATTTTACATTTGAACTGACTGATATTCAGAGAGAACCAGTTGTTCAAGAGATTCTTAATTTTTATGCATAGTCATCGTTACGTCTTCGTCATTATGCGTCTCTCTAAAAAGAGGCTTCGCCTCTTTTTGAGAGACACGGTCTACGAAAATTATATATAAAAATACACGCATATAAATAATATAAAAAATGTATTATTTATCGTTCGCAATGCAAAATCTCTCACTTGATGTGAAACATGTTATTATTCAAAAACACAATACACATACCGATTGTTGTTATGCGGTTATTTGTATTATTCGAGATATTGCCCTACATTATTATAGAGATATACCAAAAAATATACAAAAATATATAGATGCGTCGGATCATATAAAAAAAGAGTTCCATAAAATTATACACCAATCTCTACAAAATGAAACGGACAATATACAGGCAGTTCATCAGATGTTATTGGCAGTCAAAGATAATTTTAACGAGAGACGTATTAAGGTATTTTTCGACATTGGTGAAATTCCTATATAGATATAGATATTCCTTACATGGCGATGTTAATTGTTCGATTCCAAAATACTATATGAAATATAACCGTTCAACGTATTTTTATCAAATGTGTCTCCCTCCAATTGTTGCATATCATATTCATATAGATGTGTCGGATACGTAAAGTCATCATTGAAAAGTTGTGCATAACATTCCAATTGTCGCATATCTATTATTGATGTATCAGGGGTTAATATATCAGGAGAATCATCGGCGCCGGAATTGATAATAGTTCTTTTTTTAACATTCGTCATTAGACGAAATAAATTATCATATTTATTTTTGATAAGTTGGGCATAACATTCTTTTTCGGTCGTATGAAATGTGGTTGTAAGAACGGACTGATATAGTTGCGCTACGATAAACATATTATATTAGTAAATAAATAAATATTTAACTAATTTTACAGGTAAAGAACGGATTCAGTTTGTAAAGATAAAATATAAATATAATATTTTATATTCTATACATGGAAGAAAAAGACAGAAAAGAAGAAAAAGAAAAAGACAGAAAAGAAGAAAAAGACAGAGAAGAAAAAGACAGAAAAAAAAGAATAAAAATATTCTCCAATTTTTGCGATTCAACGAATTGTAAAGCTGTGTTTGAACGGTTGTCATACGGCGAATCGAATGACGTATATATTGTCGACGAAAATGACAATAATTTCACACATGTTATTATATTAAATACGGCAATGCCCGTTCTTCCTCCCAAATTCCCCAAAGAAAATGTAATTGGACTGGCATTTGAACCTCCTCTCTTTCTTGGACTGACACCGGAATTTATTGCGTATGCCCAAACATATATAGGAACATATTACATTGGTTCAACGGATAATTTATCCTCTCCCTTTACATCCGGATTTGGATATATGTGGCACTGTCCTTTACCAAAATCTATTTTATATCAAGACAAACCATATATTATGTCGCTAATGGTTAGCGAAAAACAATTCGCGCCGGGTCATAAATATCGTCATAAACTGGTTCAAGCTATATTGGGAACGCAATATCCGATACACATTTATGGGAGAGGTTGCCGACAGTATATTAATAAAGGATATGTAAAAGACAACCGATTGCGGGGAACTTTTCAGGGAATAGAATTATTTTTGCCGTATCAGTTTCATATTGGAATAGAGAATTTCATAACAGATGATTATATAAGTGAAAAGTTAATGGACCCGTTACTTTGTAATACAACACCTCTCTATTTGGGAGCAAAGAGAGTCGAACATTATTTTCCGAATATGACGATTGCATTAACGGGAAATATAGCACACGACATGATACTTTTGGGAAATATATTAAGAAATCCCAAAGCATACCGTAAAACGATTAATATAGAATATGTAAAACATCGTATTAATTTATTGGAACACCTTGATGAATTATACCTGTGAACCGACACAAGGCTCGGCGTGCCTCGCACGCGAGCGTTGCCCCCCTCCCTTGACTCGCTTCGCTCGGCAGAGCCTAACCTATTTATATAAAAATGAAAAAGATAAAAATGAAAAAGATAAAAATGAAAAAAAACATTTGGTGTGGCGTTGGTTAAAATGTTATTGTTGTAGATAACTTCTCGTCGTAGACTGACATTATAATTCCCATGTAAAATGTATTGGATAGTGGTCCGACGCTATTTCGGCATTAGGAATTGTCCGTAGTATTTCATCATCCGGTAAATCGATATATTGAAAATTATGTATTTTATGGGTAATTGCCCAATCAAATTGAGAATAATTTTTCGAAATATGGTTATATGTTGAATTTGGACTCTGCATTGGATATACAAATTCCGAATGTTGTATTCTTTGAAATAATAACCCTGCGTTGGACATAGAATCTCCATATTCATCGTTAAAATCTCCCATAATAATTCCATCCAAATTACCCATATTTTCCCATTTCTTGAAAATAGAGTTCATTTGATTTACTCGTTCATGTTCATTATTTGTAAATCCGGAACGTAGATGAACATTTCCAATATAAAATGGTGTGTTTAATTCGATATGTCGTAATATAATTTGTAATGAACAGGATGAAATAAAATATAGGTCCGCTATAAATATAGACTTTTTCCACAAGATGACATTTCCGAATGTATTTGTTCGTTTTTTTGTAATTTTATGTATAATAATATCATATACGGTATCATCATAGGTAAATGGTATATCTATATCAACTTCTTGCAAACAAACAATATCGGAATTGAATTCGGATATTTTGGCATGAATCATTTGCATTCGCGTCGTATGGTTTTGTATAGAGAAATCAAGAGGCACATATTTCCGAGATAAAATATTCCACGTGGTACATTTTATTGTTTTTGACATTTATTTGGTGGTTATTTTTTTGGTTGTTATTTGGTGGTGGTTTATTTAATTTTTCAATTTTATTCGCTACTATTTTAATAGTGGGCAACATTCTTTTTCCAATCGTTTGATTTCATTGTATTGTGTCATTGTTTTTTCGGAAAGTTCAAATCCATATAGTTCCTTACATGTTGTAAAAATCGGATTGTTTACACAATCTAATGTTTGTAAATTGGAGGGAAGATTGTCCAGAGTAGTAAGGCTAAGATTGAATTATATTTGGCAACGCACCTTATTTCACAAATAAACAATCAAATTCAGAAAATCCCGTCAAAGTTACATCCGGAAAATCATAGTTAAATTTATCGCTGCAAACATAGGTAAATCCAAACTCGCATAAATAATTATATACATCCATAAATGTAGCGCCACCAACATATGTATTTTTTATAGAACATTCCGTAATAATATACGTTACATTTCGAATTCGTTCTCCCAAACTTTGTAATGCATGTAATTCCATTCCCTGTAAATCTATACAAAGCATATCTATAATGGTCATATTGTTTTCCGACATAAATGTGTCCAGACGAATACCTTTTACCGTAATTTCCGTTTGTGGATTGGGTTTGCCATAATCGGGGTCGGAGGCGTCTCTACAAGAAAAATCTATTTTCAACATAGATGACGCACCCATATTGTTGTATTTTGTCGTATCAAACGGATAAAATGTAACATTTTCATCGACAATAGAAACGGCTCTATCAATAAGTCGAACCTGATGTGGTGTATTTTGTAGGGCATGTAATGTTTTTCTGCACTCTTGCAAACATTCGGGATTGCATTCAAATGCATATACAATGCTATTGTAATACGTATATAATTTATAGGCATCTTGTAAATCGCGAGAGCCCAATTCAAAAATAACACGAACTTTATCTCTACAAATATTATTTGTAAAAATGGGGTTGAAATAACTTCCGCTCATATTCATATAAAAAAGAAGAACTCTTTATATAAATGAAAGGAGTTTTAACATACAATAAAATAAATGGTAAAGTTACCATCATATTTACAAATGGACATATCTATGAAGGAGAGTGGATAGACGAACATATACATGGTCAAGGTAAAATGACCTATGCAAATGGAAATATATATGAAGGAGAGTGGAAAGAAAATAACAGAAATGGTCAAGGTAAAATGACCTATGCAAATGGAAATATATATGAAGGAGAGTGGAAAGAAAATAACAGAAATGGTCAATGTAAAATGACATTTGTAAATGGAGATATGTATGAAGGAGAGTATAACGACCGTACCATGAATGGTCGAGGCACATTTATTTTTATAAACGGAAATATATACGATGGTGAATGGAAAAATGGAAAAAAAGATGGTCAAGGTCGAATGACATATGCAAACGGTTCTGTGTATGAAGGTGGGTGGAAAGAAAATGAAAAAGACGGATATGGAAGATCGGTTGAAGACGGTTACTGGGAAAAAGGTGTATTTATGGAAAGTGTGTCACAACTGCCACTCATTAAATAGTTTTTAAACAATTTTTTACGGCAATGCCGTTTTAAGCAATTCTCGCATGTCATTCGTTAATTGTGTCGGAAATTGCACATCAAACACAATCCATAATTGTCCAACGGAATTCGCTCGAATCATACCCAAATTCGGAATATTTCGTTTAAATCCCGGCGTGACAATTGACTGTGTTACATCGGTCGTCGGTCGATTGTGCAACGAATACGATTTTCCATTAATATGACGAAAGTCAAACGAAAATCCCAACAATGCTTCTTTTAAGGTAACCGTTTTATTGTAAATTAAATCCATCCCCTGCCGAATTAATTCGGCGGGTTTGACCGAAATAACGATTTTCACGTCGCCTTTTCGGTCTTCTTCTTCCATACAATGTCCTTTTCCTTGTAATAGAATGATTTCACCTGTATCAATTCCTTGTGGAATTTGTACATATATGGTTTCTTGTTCGGATTTTTTATGTGAAATAAGTTGTCTCTCAACCTCAATAGGGAGTTGGCACCCATTATACGCCTGTTCAAGTGTAATTTCAAGATTAATAACAATCGGATAAATATGTTGTTGATGTTGTTGATTCATTTGTTGTTGTAAAAAATTAAATATATCAAACGGAGATTGTCCTTGTCCTCCTCCTCCTCCGCCATTATGAAATATTCGAATTCCATGAAACGGATTGTTTTGTTGTTGTTGCAGTTCATTGTCGTTGTCTGTTCCAAATCGGTCATACATGTGTCTTTTTTGAGAGTCACTTAATACTTCATACGCTTTGTTAATTTCTTGACTTTTTCGATTGGATTCATCGGAACCTTGATTGCGATCCGGATGCCATTTTAATGACAAGACCCGATATGCCTTTTTAATTTCTTCTTGAGAGGCGGTTTTATTTACATTCAAAATATCATAATAAGATGACATAATATATAATACATTTATTTGTATGTTTTATATACATTTATAAGTAAATTTATGATATAAAACTTATTATGTCAGAAGAAGATGATACATATATTATTTATATTAACGATAAACAAACATTTACAAATAGTATATTTAAAGGAGCGTAATTTTGATAATACTATAGAAGAACACTCCCAAATTGATATATACAATATAACTAAAATATCAGTTCCAAATTGGATAAAACATATTAAATATGAAGATGAAAATATAAAAACTTTTGAAAATAAAACACAATATCGTATTGTTTTGATTGAAATTCATCCAAATTTATTTTATTTTGAAAAAAATGGCACAATTAACATTTGTAAATCCAATTTTTTTAAAACATACAATTATGAAAAAATTAATAAAATAGTATTTAATGAAATTAAGAATTTAAATTTTATCGAAAAATTAAACGAATACTACATACAACATTTTATCGTCTTCGCTTAATTCTAATTCCGTATAAAATTTTGGTTTTATAAATAAAACAAAGGACATCTCTAATAAAAAGAGAGAAATATATTGTTACAATTAATTCAACCGTTTTTAGATATAATGATTTGTTCAGATATAAATTTGATAATTAAAAGTTTTAATGAAATTCCAGAAGTTAATCATAAACTTATTCCATATGTTAGGGATAATTGTTTACAAAAAAAAATAAAAATGGAAAAATAATATCAAGTGAAACATGTTATAATAAAAATGTGTGTAATGATAAAAACTATATATTACTTGATTGTAAACTTATTAATGGATGTGAAGTTGCAGATATATATGATATAGAAAATAAACAAATGTTTCATATAAAAAAATTATCAGATGATTTACGTATAGTCGGATTTCAAATAATAATTGGAGCATGCATAATACAAAATCCAGATATGTTTAAAGAATATTTACACCCTCGCACATTTAAAACGGCACAAAATATACCTACATTATTCTATTTATTCTATTTATTCTATTTATTATATAATTTTATTCAAATAAATAGAATTTTATTAATTAGTATTGTTTAGGAAAAACACTTTTGGGTATTTTTAGTTAAAACAATATAGAAATAAAATATTTATATACTATATAACTAAAATGGGTAAATATAGTTGCGAAAAATGTGCTAAATCCTTTTCTCAAAAATCACACTACGACAAACACATTAGTCGTAAAAATCCTTGCGAAATTCAAACAGACAAAATCAAATCGTTAATAGATAAAGCAGTTGAAGAAAAATTAAATAAAAAATTGATTATAAATAATGCTGAAAGTAATATTACAATTAACATGACAGAAGAAATGGATATTTTAAAGAAAACTCGCGAAGAACTTATTTCGCTTTGTAAAGCCAAGAATATCAAAGGATATAGCGGAAAGAAGAAAGATGAGATTATTCAACTTATTGTAAATAAACCACCAGCAGAGATTACTCCGCAAAACGCAATTGTTAATACAAGTATTATAGATATTGTTCCACCCACAGATATTACAAATATAAAATATATTGATTTATTCTGTGGTATTGGTGGATTTCATCAAGCACTAACAACTATTATTCCTACATCGTCGTGTGTATTAGCATCTGATATTGATGAAAACGCAAGAAATACATATGAAACAAACCATAAACTAAAACCACTGGGCGATATTAAAAAGATTGATATTAATTCAATTCCTACATTTAACCTCATTTGCGGAGGGTTTCCTTGTCAGGCGTTCAGTATTGCACAATGGAAAGATAAGAAAGCGTTTGACGACCCACGCGGGACATTATTCTTTGATATTCTAAAAATTATTGATATTCATAAACCTAAATGTATTCTATTAGAAAATGTATCAAATTTAACAAAGATAAATAAAGGTGCTGTTTTACAAACATTATTGAATTCTTTGAAAACGCGCGGGTATAAAGTTTCATATCAATTACTAAGTCCTCATCAATTTGGAATTCCTCAAAACAGAGAAAGAGTATATATTATTGCAACAGCATCAGAAAATGAATTTGATTTTAAAACGTTATCTCAACGGACATCTACTTGTAAGTTATCTGATATTCTAGATACAGATGTCTCAGAAGACTATTATATTGATACATCTAAATATACAATGCTGAAACCCACTCAAATTAAAAAACAATCTAAAAGTGGATTGAAGTTCTGTGGTTACCTAAAAGGGAATCTAAGAAAGGTCGGAGCAAAAGAAAACACAGAGCATTTATCAAGAGTTCATAAACAATTGATGAGGATTTATAGTAGTGACGGAACACATCCTACGTTGGCTGCTTCTGAGACTTCGGGTAGATATCATATTTATGAAGAATCAACCAAAAGAGTAAGACGACTAACTTTAAACGAATGTTATAAATTAATGGATTATCCTTCAACATTTATAAAAAATACAAATAAGGGGGTTGCATATAAGCAAATCGGAAATAGCGTTTGCGTTCGTGTTATTGAAGAGATTGTTAAAGAGATGGTGAAACAAGAAGCGATGTAAGAATTTCGTTGATGGATTCTTTGATAGAAATACTCATATTTTTATAAGATACTATCTGTGTTCTTAACTCGTGAATGAATATCAAACATATTGTTCTTTCATGAAATAGCGTCTGTTGTAGATGTGATATAACAAATCCATTTAGTGTGTCAATACAGATATTACTTTGAACAATATTTCTTTCTGTCTTTGCTGTTGTAATTATAAATTTCAAAGGAATATCTTCATTCTTTGTTTTTTCATCAAATATCGCTACAATTGTGTCGTCTATTTTAATTTTATGTTTGACTTCAATAGCAATTTTGCATATAGAACTCATATCTAAACCTTCAATATCTCCATATGATTTACTATGATTATCTGGTGCGGTATGTTCTTTTAATGGCTTCATTGAAATTCCTACCCACAAATATGGTTGAATTACCGATAGTAATGTGTGTACAATAATTACAGGAATAACAGATGCTCCGCTACCAAGTTTATTTATTTCATCAAGTAATTTTGAAATATCAAGTATATTCATATCTTTTGAAGAGATAACAATAGAATTCTTCAATGTTGTTGTTGTTTCCTTTCTGTTTTTTAGAAAGGACAACAAATATACAAGTATATCATTGTTAAGATGTGTATCTATTTTTGTATTTATTAATTCTACAATATTTAGAAATGATATTTTACTCTTTGGTGGAGAAATCATCCCTGAATATTCTTTATTGAATGGTTCTGGTTTTTCAAATGAGCGTGTAAGAGCAAACGCGGTGGATGTATCATATAATCCATTTTTATATAGGTAATTAGATACATAATTTCCATCTATTGTTCTTAAACTACGCCCTCCTTCCATATTGGCTTGATGAAGACGAGTATCATAATCAGGATGCGCTATCTTTGCAATTACAGAAACAATAGTTGCCTTAAATGGTGCCCAAGATGTTGAAGTATTCTTTGATATTATATCAAGATGGTCTTTGATACATATATCTCCACATTTTTCCATTAAACGAGTAGTATCAACTATATTAGAATCTAATGCTTTTTGAAGTATTGATGAATAATCACAAGACATCTCTACTTTTACTTGCGGGATTACATTTATATCAGTTTCAGCGTTAAGTTTTGGTGCTGAAACTGGCGTAGTCATCTTCTTACATGAACGCTTGTTGTGTCCTTCTTGCTTACAGCTAGAGCATTTCATTTTGGATACTTTGGTTTTGTTGATGCTTTGATATTCGTTTTTGATGAGTTCAATTCCGTTCATTCTTGATTAAAGTTTAAGTATTGTAGTATATTTATTATTGAATAAAAACAAATCAATTTTATTTTATTCAATTTTATAGGTTTTGAGTTTATGTTTTCGTGTTGATGGTTTTCTTGTATATTCTGTTTTTTTAGTTGTTCCATAAGCATATTCAAAATAATTATTATAATTTTCTGGTTTTACTTTTTCTATTGATGTATCAACATTTTTTGCTAATTCTTCAAAACTATATACATCTCTTTTCTTTTTTATGTATGTTTTTATTTGGTTAAAATAATTTTCTATTGGAGAATTCGTCATAGGTGTATATGGAATGGAAAATAAATATTTATTACCACTTTTTATAATTGCATCTTTTACCATTTGATTATTATGACTTTTAGCATTATCTAAAATTATAAGATGGTCTTTGTATTTGGGAAATATTTGGGTTTCTAAAAACTCAACCATTCTTTCTTGGGTAGTTCCACCTTTTTCATAAAATATTTTTCCAACACATTTTTTATTATTGATTGCGACCAATAAAGTAAAACTGCGAAATACAAAATTATTATTTGTTTTTATTACACACCGCTTACCAATATAACATCTACTATATGCTGGTTTTAAATGCGAACCAACCGAAGTTTCATCTAAACAAATAATTTTATCAATTGGATATTTACTAACTTCTTTATAAAAATCATTCATTTCATTTTCTTTATTTGTAGGTTTCTTGTATCTTTCTTTTGGAAAATGTTGATGTCTTGTTCTTTTTCTGGTTCTATTATTAGCACGAACAACTCTACCTAAATGTTGTCTTGTAATATCAAAATCCTTATATTTATTTTTCATTTCAAATAATAATTCGTCCATAGTAAGTTGTTCGTTTTTGTCTATCATACCTAACGCACTCTTCACTTGTTCTTTTTTGACTTTATATGATATTGGTTTTCGGTTGCGACGAGTAAGATTTTTATTGTTTTGGTAATTATGAACCCATACTTTTAGGGTAGTTTTCTTACAATTAAAAATTTTACAAACTTTATCCATACTTTCATTATTATTCAAATAATACTGAACGGCAGAAGTTTTATAATCAATTCCCTTATGTTTCATATAATAAAATTAGAAAATAACACTTATATTTTGTGCCGTTTTAAATGTGCGAGGGTGTAAATAAAAATGGATTAAATGATAAATTAATTTCATTTGACCATAAAAATTACTCATTCGTAGTTGGCGTTATTATGGATAACAAAAAATTTGGTTTAAAAGATATACTGACATTAGGTATTTTAAAACAAAATCTTGATAATATTGGAATTCAATTATTAATAGATAAAATTGAGTATAAAAAATAAATGAAATATAAAAATAGAGAGCTACATAATATACATGTCACATAAAAATAGAATCCCGAGTTTCATGGTGAAATACAAACCTAAATTTATTGACGATTTTTATTTTCAAGAAAATGTGAAGGAGATGATTTATTTTTTATTGGAAATGGACGAATTAAATCTATTATTTTTGGGAAACGCCAATTCGGGAAAAACCACACTTTTGTATGCAATTATTCGCGAATATTACGGACATGATGTAAAAATACCCGAAAATAACATTCTGTTTATCAACAATCTAAAAGAACAGGGCGTGAATTATTTCCGTACAGAAATGAAAACATTTTGTCAATCTCAAAGTATTATTTATGGAAAGAAAAAGATGATTATTTTAGATGACATCGACATGATTAATCAACAAAGTCAACAAGTTTTTTGTAATTATATGGACAAATATAAGGACAATGTGTGTTTTGTGTCGGTATGTTCGAATGTTCAAAAAATAATTGAAAATCTTCAGTCCCGAATGCATATTCTTCGTATTGGAACTCCTTCAAATTCCGATTTAGTTGCATTTATGGAGAAAATTATTGCGAATGAACACATGCAAATGACGGAAGAAGCCAAAAAATATATTTTATTAATATCGTCTCCCTCCATCCGACAACTCATGTCCAATTTGGAAAAAATATATATATATTGTTTGAATGATAAAAACACTTCTATCGATATCGACTTATGTAAAGCATTATGCACCAATATTTCGTTTCAACGTTTTGAGAGGTATATCATATATATCAAAGAAGGCAAATTGGTGGAGGCTATTCAAGAATGGAACGAAATAAGTGATTACGGATATTCAGTTATTGATATTTTGGATTATTTTTTTACATTTTTGAAAATAACGGATTGTATTGACGAGGACAGTAAATACAAAATAATTCATTATTTATGTAAATACATTGCCATTTTTCACACAACACATGAAAACACAATTGAATTGGCATTATTTACGAACAATATTTATCTTGAATACTTGGGAAACAATGTAAAAAAAGAAACAATGTAAAAAAGAAACAATATAAAAAAAGAATCAAAATAAGTATATAATGGGTAACATATTGTATGACACTCCTTCCGAACAATCTAAAAGAATTATATTGTGAAAAAAATAAACAGACTATTCAAGAAGAAGAAAAAGACAACAGATGTATAATTGAAGTAAGAGAACCAAATACAAATGAAGAAGAGCCAAAGACAAATGAAGAAGAGCCAAAGACAAATGAAGAACTCAAAAATAAATGTTCAATGAGTAGTGGGTCTCCTTATTCAAATTAATTATTTAACGACGACGACGCATAGTTTTACGTTTTCGTGAGCAACCTCCCTTACGACGACCCGAAGTTTTACGACCCGAAGTTTTACGACCAGAAGTTTTACGACGAGCAGTTTTACGTCGTCGACGACCTCCACAGGCAACGGGTTTCATCTGAATTGTATTGTCGGTATTTCCTCCCGTATCCGCTCCATGAGATTGACTTGTTCCAAAGACCTGACTTCCATATCCGGAAGCACCTGTTGCCGAATCGCTTGGTTGATATGCATTTGCATCGCTGACGAAATTTGACATATTATATTATATGTCGATTTTTTAATTAACGCATAAAAAGAAAAATGGCGACCAATAAACAAAATACAAATCCCAATTGAAGAACCTTCCGCCGGATTCGCATTTGTTGATATAAATATACGGGTTTCGGAAGATATTCGGATTCATATCGCAAAATACTTTCTTCAAATGACATCTCTTGTTTTCCTAAATGAGCATTCATTTTATTATGTATAAAATTCATCCATCGCATAAAGGATTCACGACTGTCTAAATAGGGAGAAACTGGATATGCGTCAATCATACGACTAAACTTGTTTCCCATTTCATCGTCTGGTAAAAATAAAGAAATATTTGAAATAAAATCGTAATATTTACGTTTCGTTGTGCTGTTTGGCACGTCTGGATACGTTCGGGCAAGTGTATGTAAAAAAAACCAATAATGCTTTCCCCACACAAAAGGGTCTCTTCCTCGACTATCCATTACAATTTGAGTGATATAAAAAACAACATAAAAAAATTGAACAATAATACATGACTATTTTTTCATAAACAAAATATGTCAAAACAATTCTGCGATGCTCCCACAAATACAATTCCTCATATTTCCGGTTTGGCAACACATATAAAAGTTCCCGAAATAATAAAAAACAATGGTAAAAGTAAAAGTCGACTACCAGACAATACAAAAACACAAGACAATACAAAAACACAAGACAATACAAAAACACAAGACAATACAAAAACACAAGACAATACAAAAACACAAGACAATACAAAAACACAAGACAATACAAAAACCGAATCCGATGTAATTGACGACGAGGAAGCGCCTTTTCATATTTTGAAAAGCTATCTCGGCGAACAATATTTGGAAAAATTGGTTCGGCATCAAATTGAATCGTATAATGATTTCATTACTCGGCAAATGGGGAAAACCATAAATATGTTCAACCCCGTTACCATTCATTCTGAAAATGATTTTGTTATTGAAACAAAACAATACTTTTTGGTGGTGCAAATACGATTTGAAAATGTAAAATTAAATTCTCCCCAAATTCATGAAAACAATGGTGCTACAAAAGTCATGCTTCCCCAAGAGGCACGTTTAAGAAATTTTACATATGCGTCAAATATGACCGTTGATTTACATATAAAATACACGATTCGCAATACAGAAAATATGGACGAACCGAAAATCATTGAAAAAATTCTACCTCGTATTAATATTGGAAAAATGCCTATTATGTTAAAATCGACTATTTGCATGTTGAATCAACCCGCCTACCGATTACCAGAAGTATCCGGCGAGTGTCCCTATGATTGCGGAGGGTATTTTATCATCAAAGGTTCGGAGAAAACAGTATTGGGACAGGAACGTGCAGCGGAAAATAGAATTTATTGTTTTGATGGAAAAGCTTCCACAAAATGGAATTGGGTTGCCGAAATAAAATCTGTTCCCGACCACAAATGTATTTCCCCCAAACAAGTAGAAATGATGATTTCCAGTAAAACCAATGGAATTTACGTTTCCGTAACACGTATCAAACACCCCATTGAATTATTTGTATTATTTCGGGCATATGGTATTTTATCGGACAATGAAATCTGCAAACATATATTATTGGAATTGAGACAAGAAAGTCAAGAAATAAATTCGTCTGTAAATGAATTATTGAATAGTCTTAGAGTATCTATTATTGAAGCGAGTAAATATGTAACACAAGAAGATGCGCAAAAGCATATTGCAAATCATGTTGCATACACTCCGATAAATATGGATAAAGATGCGGGGCAACAAAAGAAACGTGAATTTCTGGCGGATGTATTGGCAAACGATATATTTCCTCATTGTCATACCACCGAACAAAAACATTATTTATTGGGATATATGGCACGAAAATTATTGGAGACAAGCAAAGGATGGGCGAGACCGGATGACCGAGATTCGTATTTAAATAAACGCATTGACCTTACGGGAACTCTTTTGAACAATTTATTTCGTAATTATTTCAATAAACTCGTGAAAGAAATGCAAAAACTGGTTGTTCGTGAAATCAATCAACGAAAAATGCGAATGACGGAGGATTATGAAAATATTATTAATATGACAAATGTATATAAAATCGTAAAATCGACAACAATTGAAACGGGAATTACTCGTGCGCTTTCAACGGGTGATTTCAGTATTAAACAATCAAATTCAAGTAAAGTTGGGGTTGGTCAAGTATTGAACCGACTTACGAATCCGGCGACCATAAGTCATTTGCGTCGAGTAAACACACCTCTTGAAAAAAGTGGTGAATTAATTGAACCGCGTAAATTACATAACACGACATGGGGGTTTTTATGCCCTGCCGAAACTCCGGAAGGGCAGTCGATTGGAGTTGTTAAAAACATTGCCCAAATGGCGCATATTACGATACCGACAAATAGTAGTGCCTTATACGAATACGTCAAACCATTCACCGTTGAATTTAATACACCAACATTTAATGAATTGTTTTTAGAAGGAACGGAAGAAGGGACGAAAGAAGGGACGGAAGAAGAAGGGACGAAAAAAGGAAAAAGAAAAGACGTTTTAAGTACATGTGTGAAAGTTATTATTAATGGTTGTTGGGTTGGATTGACAAACAAACCAATGGAATTATACGACGATTTAAAAAATAAAAAACATTCCGGTATTATTAATATTTATACGTCGGTTATATTTGATTATAAAAAAGCCGAAATACGAATGTGCAATGATGGAGGAAGATTGGTTCGTCCTGTGTTACGCATACAAGAAAATAAACTTCTGTTAAATTCGGAAATTGTTCGACGCATAGAAACAAAAGATTTGGTATGGAACGATTTGTTAATCAATTGTAACATTCCCGACTCGGTTCTTGAATATATTGACCCCGAAGAACAAAACTATTCCATGATTGCAATGAAATTGGCGATGATGAAACCAGACGTGATTCCAAAAGGCGTTTCATATACACATTGTGAAATTCACCCGAGCACTATTTACGGCGCATTGGCTTCATGTATTCCATTTCCGGACAGTAATCCTGCCACACGTAATACATATCAATGTGCCATGATAAAACAGGCAATCGGAGTATATGCCACAAATTTCGACCAGCGAATGGATAAGACCGCTTATGTCATGGTATATCCAAGTCGTCCATTAACGGAAACACGATTTATGAATTATATACATATGGATAAAGTTCCATCTGGGTGTCAAATACACGTTGCTATTATGACACATACGGGATACAATCAAGAAGACAGTGTTCTTATCAGTCAGGGCGCAATTGACCGTGGAATGTTTTCAGCGACTATTTACCACACAGAAAAAGACGAGGATAAAAATATTACGCGTGATGAAATCATTCGTTGCCAACCGGATAAAACAAAGACAAAATGTATTAAATATGGAAATTACGATAAATTAAATTTCCATGGATTTATTCCGGAAAACAAGTTGGTTGAGAACCGCGATATATTAATCGCAAAAATTGTGCCCATTAAAGAAAACCGAAATGACCCGTCAAAAACAATTAAATATGAAGACCAGAGTAAGATTTACAAGACCACGGAAGAGTCGTATGTCGATAAAAATTATACGGGACGAAACGGTGACGGATATAATTTCGCGAAAACGCGGGTTCGTATCTTGCGAAAACCCGTGATTGGGGATAAATTCGCATCCAAACACGCGCAAAAAGGAACAAATGGATGTATTATTCCGGAGTGCGATATGCCATTTACGAAAAATGGATTAAAACCGGATATTATTTTAAATCCACATGCGATTCCATCTCGTATGACCATCGGACAATTAAAAGAAACATTACTGGGTAAAGTATTGGTTGAATTGGGATATTTTGGAGATGCTACGGCATTTAATAGTTTGGATGTGTCGACAATTTCAAAGACATTGCTGGACCTCGGATATGAATCGTATGGAAATGAAATTATGTATAATGGACTCACGGGCGAACAATTGGAAAGTAGTATCTTTATCGGTCCGTGCTATTATCAAAGATTAAAACATATGGTGAATGATAAACAACATTCGCGCGCATTTGGTCCTATGGTGAATTTAACACGACAGCCGGCAGAAGGCAGGGCGCGAGATGGTGGATTTCGTATTGGTGAAATGGAAAGAGATTGTATGATTGCACACGGAATATCGCAATTTTGTCGAGAACGATTGTATGATGCGTCGGACAAATATTCGGTGCATGTGTGCAAGTGTTGTGGAATGATTGCATCATATAACAATGGAGACAATGCCCGTCTGAATAAAGTAAATGATAATTTTACGGTGCATAAATGCAATACATGTGACAACACAACCGATTTTGCATTGGTTGAAATTCCGTATGCCTATAAATTATTGTCGCAGGAGTTGCAAACCATCAATATTGTTCCTCGCATTTTAACGGAATAATGTGATAAAGGACCGATTTGATATGAAATAAGGATATTGTTTGCTGATTTTTATGAAAACAGAATGTTGTGAAGAAAATTGATACATATATTATTTATTTTTTAATCAAACAAATAAATAAAATGACCGATTATACCGTAACCGAATTGGATTTATCGGGACGAAACTTACAAGTTTTACCGGATTTATCTTTATACAAAAATCTACAAATATTACATTGTTCAGAAAATCAACTGACTTCACTTGATAATCTTCCTCCCAATTTACAAGTATTATATTGTTGTAATAGTCAACTCACTTCTCTCGATAATCTTCCTCCCAATCTACAATCATTATATTGTTCATTCAATCAACTGATTTCTCTTAATAATCTTCCTTCAACTTTACGAAGATTATATTGTTCAGATAATCAACTAACTTCTCTCGACAATCTTCCACATACTTTACAACAATTACATTGTTCAAGTAATCAACTAACTACTCTTGAAAATCTTCCTCCAAATTTACTTGAATTAGTGTGTTCAAGTAATCAACTGACCTCAATAGACAATCTTCCGCCCACTTTACAAGAATTATTTTGTTATAATAATCAACTGACTTCTCTTGACAATCTTCCTCCCAATTTACAAATATTATATATGAAATCAAACGATTAGAAAAGGAATGTTGTCGTCCACTACTAAAATAAGTTCGCATTTAATAATTTTTGGGAGTAATTAGATGAGGCGGATATACATTATTATCAAGATATGCCCCTTGTTCAATTGCATTTTCTGTATATCCAACTCCTCCCCAATTGGTATCTGCCGGATTTGGACTTATTTGTCCCATTGCAGTTGCATCATGATTTGCGTCTATATTCGTATAAACTCCTGTATATTGACTTGACGGATCAAACCCCGGATATTCTCCTTGATTAAAAGGAGGAAATGCGCGATTTCCGTCAGAGATAACAATTACGCCATTATTTGTGGCAATATGTGAATATTGATTTTTTTGTAGAGAAGGCGTGAATTTCGCGTTTATACCATCGGAAGTTAATGGTGTATTGTTGGATTCTTGTAAAGATAATACAGGACATTTTAAAGACCCATTTGCATTACGTTGTTTTCCAATATATTGCATATAATCATCTAAAGTATAAAATGGTAATGGTTCTGTGGATGGATTTTTTGAATTGTGTAACAAAATAATACCGTCTTTAATGGTTAAAGAATCGGGACATGTATGGGGCATTTCTGTACTTGTTTCCGTTTCCATACCTTCAAACCCGTTTAAAAACTCCAGTTCGCCAATGGAATACACATATAATCCGAGAAAAAAAACAATTATAAAAAAAGGTAGAAATAACTCCATATATTATAGATGAGATGAATGTTGATGGATATTTTTTGAAATTAATAATATATGTATAATTTTCTTCGCTACTATTTTAGTAGTGGACGACAACATTCCTTTTCTAATCGTTTGATTTCATTGTATTTTTTAATAGTTTTTAACGAAAGTTCAAATCCATACAGTTCCTCACATGTTGTATAAATTGGATTGTTTTTACAATATAATTCTCGTAAAGTAAGAGGTAAAATATCCAGAGAAGTCAATTGATTATTATAACAATATAATATTTGTAAATTGGGAGGAAGATTGTCAAGAGAAATTAATTGATTATTATAACAATATAATGTTTGTAAATTGAGAGGAAGATTATCGACCCGTGTGAGTTTATTATCATGACAATATAATTTTTGTAAAGTAGGTGGAAGATTGTCGAGAGAAGTCAGTTGATTCCCTCCACAATATAATTTTTGTAAAGTAGGTGGAAGATTGTCGAGAGAAGTCAGTTGATTCCCTCCACAATATAATTCTTGTAAATTGGGAGGAAGATTGTTGATAGAGGTCAGTAAAGTAAGAGGAAGATTGTCGATAGAGGTCAGTTGATTACATGAACAATGTAATGTTTGTAAATTTGTATAGAGAGATAAATCCGGTAAAACTTGTAAGTTTTGTTGCGATAAATTTATAGAATAGTCAGTCATAATTTAATGTTTGTTTAAAAAATAAATAATATATGTATCAATTTTCTTCGCTACTATTTTAGTAGTGGGCAACATTCTTTTTCCACATTTTCAATGCATTTAATTTCATTGTATTGTTCAATTGTTTCTTTACAAAGTTTAAATCCATACAGTTCCTCACATGTTGTATAAATTGGATTGTTTTTACAATGTAATTCTCGTAAAGTAAGAGGTAAAATATCAAGAGAAATTAATTGATTGTTGCGACACCATAATTCTTGTAAATTTGGAGGAAGATTGTTTAAAGAAGTGATTTGATTCGTATGACAATATAATGTTTGTAGATTGGGAGGAAGATTATCGACCCGTGTGAGTTTATTATCATGACAGTATAATTCTTGTAAAGTGGGAGGAAGATTGTCAAGAGATGTGATTTTATTATTCCAACAATACAATTCTCGTAAATTGAAATGAAGATTATCAAGCGAAGTTAGTTGATTGTTATGACAATGTAATATTTGTAAATTGTGAGGAAGATTGTCAAGGGAAGTCAGTTTATTGGAATCACAACGTAATATTTGTAAATTTGTATAGAGAGATAAATCCGGTAAAACAGTCAAGTTTCGTCCAGATAAATTCAATTCAGTAATACGTCCGTAATATAACCCAATTATATATCTGTACATATTTGTCGTCTTTGTTTTATTTATTGTTAAAAAATATATAAAACAAAATTTTTCAATTTTCTTCGAAGATTTACTTCATCTTCATTACTTCAATAAAGGGCAACATTCTTTTTCCATTCGTTTAATTTCATTGTATTTTTTAAATTCTTCTATCGATGGATATACATACAGTTTCTCACATATTGTATAAATTGGATTCTTTTCACAATATAATATTTGTAGATTGGAAGGAAGATTATCCAAAGAAGTTAGTTGATTATAATAACAACTCAATTCTTGTAAAGTAAAGTGGGTGGAAGATTGTCGAGAGAAGTCAGTTGATTCCCTGCACAATATAATTCTTGTAAACTGGTGGGAAGATAGTCAAGAGAAGTCAGTTGATTGTCTGAACAATATAATAGTTGTAGATTTGGAGGAAGATTATCGAGAGAAGTCAAATAATTATTTGAACAATGTAATATTTGTAGATTTTTGTATAAAGATAAATCCGGTAAAACAGTCAATTTTCGATTCGATAAATTCAATTCGGTTACAGTATAATCAGTCATTTATTATTTGTTTGATTAAAAAATAAATAATATATGTATCAATTTTCTTCCACGCGTTAAAATCTATATATAATATATAAGTATGCCACAACATTCAATGAAATCTTCCGTTAAAAATACAAAAGTCGATTTTTCAAAACCTTTGTTACTTGTTTTTTATATGGACGGATGTGGTCATTGCATAGATTTTGAAGAAAATATTTGGTCAAAATTAAAAATAGAAAATGTGATTTGTTTAGAAAGTAAAGATGATGCACAATCCTTATTGGGACAATTATACGGAACAAATCCGGCAATTTTACCTATAGCAAATAAGAAAACCGAAATTACAGGATTTCCAACCATTGTCCGTTATAAAAACGGAGAATTTACGGAATTTTCGGGAGAAATAAATCCGGCAAATATTGAGTCGTGGTTTTTGGGAGGAGTTGGTGGAAAAAGACGACGAAAAACGCGCAAAACAAATCGCCGAAAGATAAATCGTACAAAGATAAATCGTACAAAGACAAAGACAAATCGCCGAAAAACAAATCGCTCATAGGGTGTGTGAGAGAAGAAAGAAGAAAGAAGCATCACTTTTTTACAAATATCATATCTTTACCATCATCATAAACAGTTAATTCTCCCACATATAGACTATTATTATCATCGATTTTACGTTGAATTTCATTTTGATATTTTTGAAACTCACCATTCGCATCTTTCATTTCTTCCATAAGTTGTTCAACAACCTCTTTTATATTTTTACTGCTATATTTTGCATTTTTATACATAGAAATTTTCGGGTCTCCATATAATGAATTTATAAATGATGTATCCGGTCTAAGTCGTTGTTTTTTCTTTGGTTCTTTTTCTTTTTCTCTTTCTCCTTTTATGTTTTCGTAGGGAGAAGGTGTATCATATTTATTATTAGACACATCTGTTGGAACGTGAAACTCAAATTTACAATCGATTGTTTTAAAAGAATCTGTAAATTGTTTTGTGCCACAAAATGCCGATCTTCCGTAATCAATCATTTTTGCAATATGTGTCGTATAAAATGAAATCTTGTTGGTATATGTTAATTTTATATATTTTTGAGAGGGCAGTAATCCAATATTCATTAAAAGAATATTATTTGCATGTAAATCCATATGTCGAAATTTGTCGGTCATAGTGGATAACGGATAATATATCTGGAAAAAAAAGGTTGAATATTGTTGTTTTTTGTCGTCGTTGTCTTTATTCTCTTTAATAAAATTGTAAAAACTAATTGAATCATCAATATATTCCGTCAACACACAAAATTTATAATTTATTCGGCACGATGCGTCAATACATATACGTATAATATCTTTAGTTAATGCATCTATTGAAATAACTTTTGATTTTTCAAATATTTTTTTAACTTCAGTTTCATCATATGTTACATTGGATTCATTACGAAACGCTTTTACATAGGGAGGTGTTTTTTTTGTAATGGGATTAATATGTTGTTTCATTACAGAATTATGTTTTATTCGTATTACAGAGTCATTCGTAAGGCTATCGCCTCCTTGTAATACAGGTTTCTCCCTAACAATATAAGAAACTATATCAATCAAAGTTCGTAACAATATGTCTTCTTGTTGGGGTTGAGTGTCTTGTTGTTTTTGTTTTGGACACCATTTTTCACAAAAATCCTCATAATCCATATGATATCCGAGTCCATATGTTTGAACAAAACACGGATATTTATGTATATATGTATTCAAAAATTTGCCGACAATGGCTTCATACACAATATTATCTTGATTGGTGTCGGGAATTTTTATAACAGATTTTAATACGGCATACGCATTGTATGTAGGGTCTGTTTGAATCGTATATGGTATTTTTATGGCAAATCCATTGGCGGATGATGCGCCAATCGGTTCCCACAATTGTTTTTGCAACGGCAAAAAATCATGGAAAAACGTAGTAATTTCTTTTTTATGATAGCCAATCGCAAGACATACTTGGGGGGAGGGACAGTCTGTACGCAAATATGTCATATAAAATTGTTGAACTTCTTTTTTGTCTATTGTTAGCGGAAGTGGTTCTTTTGGGTCTTGTATATCTATTTTATACGTTTCAATAAATTCCGATATACGCAATGAATAGTTTGATGCATTGTTCGGTGGTCTCTCCTTCAATACCTTTATTTGAGTGGTTTCGGGTTGTATTAAAATAAATGTATTATCTGAAATATCTATATAAAAATCGTTATTTAAAACAAATATGTTTACATATACATCGAAAAAATATGGTATTAATTGATACACATTTCTTAATGCTATGTTTGGAGGAAATTCCAGTTGAAATGCATTCGCGTCTTCATCGGTCAATGTTATACACTTATTTATTTCATTCATTGCCATTATAGGGAGAGTTTCTCTCGTAAAATACGGCACATTAGATACCGTCATTCGTTGATAATGTTTTTTTTCAAGAAATGTGCAAATATATTTTTGGGGATTAAATTCAGTCATCGTCGCGTCCCACCGCTCTACACAACTTACGAGTTCATATATATCGTTTGGTTTATGAAAAATAATAACTTTTATATTTTCGATTTCCTGTATTTTTTGAATTGCCCACTCATTCGCCCAAAAACTGGATGATTTTATAAATTCTTTGTATTTATCCATTGTTATTGTTGTGGGTATTGGTTCTTTTATTGATGTGGGTATTGGTTCTTTTATTGATGTGGGTATTGGTTCTTTTATTGATGTGGGTATTGGTTCTTTTATTGATGTGGGTATTGGTTCTTTTGATGTGGGTATTGGTTCTTTTGATGTGGGTATTGGTTCTTTTATTGCTTTTGTTGTAGATTTATTATGTATTTTATCACGCAATTCATCCATTACTTTCGCATATTTTGGTTTGTATTTTTCGTCCATATCACCGCCAGATTGATTTCGATTGACCCATGATAATAAAAACATTTTTTCTCCGTCATATTCTGACAAATGTTGAATCCGATTTATTTCAAATGTAAAATCGGCTTCTGACAAACTATCGGCTATTTTATTTCGTATATTCTGTATATTGTCGCCCAGACCTTTTGCAACTACCTCAAAAAAACAATCTCCGTTACCCGAAACATCGATAATTTCCCACCTCTCCATTATTATTTATTCATATAATAAAGTTTATATCTTGTGCAACATAAAAAGCCATATAAATATATAGTCGAAATAGGTGTAACATGTTACAACAAGGAATTGGTGGTGGGAACGGAGGGTTTTCAACAGATGCAATGAAACAACAATTAATGACCCTTTTAATGTTTAAATCGACTACATCCTCTACAAATGACAACGGACAAAGTAGTATTATTACAATGATATATTCGTTTGCGGTTCTTACGTTAATAGAACAAATTATGCGTTATTTTCCCATAATTGTTGCATGGATAAAGAATAAAATAGTAGCAAAACAATTTATACATACTATTACAAATATTACGGATATTGACCAAAAATCGGCATCTATGTCGATTACTGTTTATTTACAGCGACCTGATATGTTAGGTCTTGCTATTATGGATTATATTACACATCACGACAAAACCCGTTCTATTTTTTATACAGGAACTATGTTTACATTAAATGATGAAAAACCCATTGAAATGGATAAAGAACTTCAAATTTTTGGGTTACTGCTAAAAACCGAAATTACAGCAGATGTAAATCCACAACATGGAAGCGGGAGCGGAGGAGGAGGAGGCGTCAGTGCAATGGAAAATACAAAACAGGTAATTGAATTGTATAGTCACAACCCCAATATTACCATTGCCGACTTGCGAAAATTTATCACAAAAACAGTTATAAATTATGGAATCAAAACAAAAAATAAACTCGGAGATAAAATTTATTATTTCAATAATATTTCCATTCCCGCCTTCGTTGGTCCAGACGGAACAAAGGATTATTCACGAATGCCGAAAACTCTCGGATTTACAATGAAAGAGTTTAAAACAAACCGCACATTTGATAATGTAGTGGGGTCGGAGACAAAACGCATTCGAAATCGCGTGGAGTTTTTTATCAAAAATGAAGCATGGTATAATGAAAAAGGTATTCCCTATACACTTGGACTTCTTTTATCGGGTTCTCCCGGAACAGGAAAAACAAGCACTATTAAGGCAGTCGCATCGGCAACGAAAAATCGACATATTGTGAATTTGAATCTAAATAATGATATTACTTCATCGCAAATGGAAAATCTGTTTTTCAGTGATGTGTTACAGGTTGAACAAGATGGTAAATTAGAGCAAATTATTATTCCGATAGACCAGCGAATTTATGTGTTTGAAGACGTGGATTGTGACAATAGTGATATTGTGATTGACCGTGATTTATTGGAATTAGAAATAAATAGAAAAAAGGAAGTTGAATTACTGAAACAAAAGGAAATGGCAAAACAAGGTGGTCCAAAACCCGCATCGGATATGTTTGACGCGCGAACGGGAATTCGAACACATGCGGGACATGGATTGGAAATGGTGAGTGCGTCGAAACTGTCTTTGTCGGTTTTTTTGAATTTATTGGATGGTATTTTGGAAACTCGTGGAAGAATTCTAATTATGACATCGAACCATCCTGAAAAATTGGATAAGGCACTGATTCGTCCAGGGCGCATTGATTTGAAATGTGTTTTTAAAAGGTGTTCGAATAATATGTTGTGTGAGTTTATGTGTAAATTTTACGGAATTGAATTGTCTACCGATGAAATACAAAGCATATATTCTCTTCCAGAAGAACGATGGAGTCCGGCGGAATTTACCAAGATTTTATTTGAAAATATGGACAATTATAAACAAGCCTTGACTATTATTCATACTATTGTAAAAGAAGAAAAGGAAGCCAGAGAAAAAGAAGCGAGAGAACAAGAAGCCAGAGAAAAAGAAGCGAGAGAACAAGAAGCGAGAGAAAAAGAAGCCAGAGAAAAAGAAGAAGAAGAAGACGAAAAAGAAAATAACAATCTTTCTTCGTCGTTACATCTATTACGTCCTATAAATCGCGATAGTAGTAGGGCTATGCCTTGTTGGGCACCACCTCATGGATTCAAGGCATTTCAAATGGATGGTTCTTCAAGAGACGACGATTCTTACGACACCAAGTCCACACGGCTCGCACATTGATTTATAAGGAAGAAAATTGAAAATCTTTTTTTAATAAATAACTATATTAAAAAAATAATAACAAATGAATTCTATAACGCTCCCATTTGAACTTGTGAATCATATTCTTACCTATACGGTATCGAATGAACCATGGTTAGAACGATACGATGAAAACGGCATTTGCACACACACATACAACTCTGAAAATATATATCTGAATGCACATTTAAATGACGTAATTGAACAAAAACGCGCAAATCCTCCCATTTTAAATCAAACCATATTTGTCAATGGTCTTCCTCTTGTCGTATCCAGATATATTCTTCGAAATGATGTGATAGCCCGTGATGAATATTTGGTGATTGAACCCGGGCAAATATTTACGGGAATGGGTTTTACATATGGATGTCCCGAATACGGACAATCTTCTTATGCGAGATTTCGCGACATAGACAAATTAACACTTATTATTGGAACATGGTATGTAAATGGCAACTGCACGTATGAGCTTACGGACGATTTAACTCTACAAAGTGATACTCTATCCCTTGTATGTTATAGTGTTGATTTTGCATATAACTTATGGAAAGAACATTGGGACATTGATGTTGAAACCATAGAAATGCCGAATTTTAATGACTTGTTTGTAAATCCACAACATCTTACCAACAGAAACACTATAACAAATACAAATATCGATGATGGAGAAGAAGAAGGAGAAGAAGAAGAAATCGATTTGGACGACCTAATCGAGCGAGATGTAATTCAATATAGAGTTACCCAAGACAATCAATCGGACTATTACCAAGAAGATTATTTATTGATATAGATATAGTTAAAAATGTAATTATAATAATAAGCTTCCGTATAGGTTTCGCATTTTTTATCTCGCACATAATAATGGAACATAATCTTGATATTCAATCCTATTCTTTAGGCGAATTACTTACACTTTTAGAACTTCCTGCGCAACCAACGGAAGAACATATGAAATCGGCGAAAAAACGAGTATTAATGATGCATCCCGATAAATCCAAACTTTCCCCCGAATATTTTATTTTTTACAGAAAAGCATATGAATTATCTCTCCAATATTATGAAGAATATAACAAAGTTTCCAGAAAAGCCACCGCCGAAAATACAAACTACAATTCAAATTATGGAAAAGATGTCCATCCAGAAATAAAAAAGAACGCCACAAAGGTATCCCATGACGATTTCAATCGTTTGTATGAAGAAAATATGGTTGAAAAACGAGAATACAAAAACGAATGGTTCAAAGGAAATGAGCCAACCGTCGATATTGGAACGGAAACCGTAAATGCAAAAAACATGAGTTCCGTCATGTATAAAATAAAAGAAAAACAACAGGCAATGTCCATTTATCGTGGAGTTCAGGAATTTGCGGGAGGATATCACACGGGAACCAATTCATATTATGAAGAGGAAGAAGAAAATAATTCGTATATTTCATGTGATCCGTTTGCCAAATTAAAATACGATGATTTGAGAAAAGTTCATAAAGACCAGACGGTATTTGATGTAAGCGAACAAGATTTCGATGCGAATACACACGGGGCAGGGTCGATAGATAAATATCAAAAACAAAGAGATGTTTCCAATGTAGCTCCGTTGGAAAAACAAGAGGCGGAACGAATATTGGCTCAAAAAGAATTGCTTTTGAAAGAACAATATGCGAAACGGTTGCATAATTCGACGTTGCAGGGAATGCGATACGATGAAAAAAATAAAAATGTAGAGGCGGCGTTTTTACGATTAACGTAACAATACTATTATTATTATAATTATACCATATTCAACAATAAAATTTGGGTATCAAAGCTTGGATATAATACCGAATAATATACTACCAAGATTAAAATAGATAGAAATAGAAATGCCAATATTGTACTTAACAAAACAACCACACCTGTTAACAGATAACACACCCTATCTTCACCTTCATCATCTGATACATCCGATATATCGGATTCATCGGACTCATCCGATACATCTGACACATTGTCAGATAACGTTTCCGTCTTTTTTTTGGTAATAATTGCGTACATTTTTCCCATTTCAATTTTACATTTTGTTAAAATACACATCAATTCCTTTTTTTCTTTTTCGGATTTTTCCAACATATCTTTCGCGTGTGTCAATTCGTAAACCGTATTTGAAAGAATTTGTGAAATTGTCTCTTTTTGTTTATTGTATTCATTTTTACATTCATTGCATTCAAATAATTCAAATCTTAAATCTGCCAATTCATGGTTTTGTTTTGTTAACGCATCTTCCAAATTTTGTTTATTTTTGAATATATCATGAAGTTGTTTAAGAACAACTACATCATTATTTATGTTTTGATTTCCGTTATTAATAAGACTGTATTTACTTGAAATAAATAATAATTGTTGTACCATATCTGTATATTCTTTTGAAAATGGAATATGATAAATTAAACATAATACCTGAGAATATATATCGTTAGTTTGTCCTACGCAACTAACTAAAATAGCACCTCCCTTACTAAAACAAAAATACCAGTTAGTTTGACTGTAATTATGTGGAGACCAAACATTTTCAATCGTCTGAATAATATCATCTTGACACATATATTTGGCGTTTTTTCCAAAAATTTTATGGTATTTACTCATTTCTTTGGTATTCCATCCGTATGTAGAATTAATTGGATTATTTTCACAATCAAACTGAATGACACTACTCGGAATATTATAATACGTATTTAATTTATTTTTATTACAATTTAATACGTGTAACTTGTTTGGTAAATTGCCCAATGATGTTAAAGAATTATTGGAACAGTTTAATATATGTATATTGTTTGGTAAATTGCCCAACGATGTTAAAGAATTGTTGGAACAGTTTAATGATTGCAAGTTGTTTGGTAAATTACCCAATGATGTTAAACAATTGTTGGAACAATTTAATGTGCATAATTTTGCGTATTTTGTTAAATCGGGTAATTCATATAGATTTTGATTTGACAAATCAAGTTCATTTGCGTCGTAATTTGGTTCAGTAGACATGTATAAGATTACAACAAAAAAGTAATCAAATGACAATCAATTTTATTTGGGTTATTACACCTTTGTGCCGATTTTTAAATATGTTATTTATAGTTCTTTAATTTTCTTGTTCTGGTAAAACAGTTAAATTTTGGTGTGATAAATCCAATTCAGTTATGGTATAATCGGACATTTTATAGTTTGTTTCTTTACATATCAATTTTTATTTGCAAACGTTATGTCATCATTTCCTTACGCAGTTTCATTAATTCTGTATCCGTAGTCGGTTCATCTCGACGAATAAAATGTTTCAATAGCGCCATTTTTGTGTTCAATAGCAATTGTTTCAAATCCTGATTTTGTTCAAATTTCGCACGAATTGCTTTTACCCTCTCTTTTTCTTGTTCTTCCTCTGTATAGGTGCTATCCGGTTTCACATTTTTACTTCGCAATACCATCTCTTTTCCATTCATTGTCATCTTGCCCGTTTTTGAATGTACCGCTTTTCTGGCAATTTCAATATTTTTCGATATAATACTTTCACTATCCAACGCGAATTGTCCGGCAAAATCGGGAAATCCTTTCTTAAATCCTGCCCCCAACACATAATGTTCAACGGTCGCATATCGTTTCCCCCCCAAATGAAATAAACCCTGTCCAAAACTCGGTTCCGCACTATCCTTTCCGATAAACCACGAATCATCCAATTTCTGCCGCCAATTGGGAGTTCCTGCCAATCCGATAAAATCCATGATTTGTTCTTTGGCGATATGCTCTCCTTGTAATTTTCCGGGTTTCTGGTCTTTTGCCGATTCATAATACAGAAATGCCGTTGAATCATCATATAAATCGTTCAGTCCAATTGGCGGGGGTAGTGGTGGTTGGTCCGAAATATGAAGACGGCTTTTCATATCCCGAAAATCCTGAATTTTTTGAAAATCGCCCGCCCCTTCCAAACACTTACTTATGATTAAAATTTTTACATCATACGGTATATCTCGAAATGTAAATATGCGTTTGTGTTTATATGTAATTAAATCATAGTGATTTCCACTATATGATGTCATAATATAGAAATTCGGCTGGATATTTTTTTCCGTTGTTTCACGACTGAGTGCGCACTGTAATACAGAATCTAAATCTTTCACCTTTCCTTTAAATGACTGCTCCGAGAAAATAACCATTTTCATGTTCAACGCCTTTTCCAAAATAAGAATCGTTCCGTCATCCGCCCAAAATTGAGAGGTCATAATATATTGGCGATATTCTGCTAATGAATGTATGTTTTTCATATATACAAACTCTCGCATATTTTCGGTGGTTGTTTTACGGGTTTTTTTAACATCTGCCAATAAATCGGTTAATCGTTGCAGTTCGGTCTGCATTTCTTTGAATTTTGCATCGCGCTCCCCCGAATCGACAATGTCGAGGACTTTCTTTGTTCGTTTTTTGATGGCGTTCATTTGGTCCGTAATTTCTTTGGACTTGAGCATCGATTTTTCGATTTCTTCTTCAAACATTTTATAGAAATCGCGTTTATCGATAAAATCCGATTCTCTGGTTTCATTGGCAACAATCGCTCGAAGAATGGCAACCGTTGTTATTTTACCGATTTGTTCATATGCATCACGCACCGTTGCAAAGAAACAATCGCCGTTTCCTTCCACTTTATGAATATCATAGTGCGAGTTTTGAAGAAATTTTTGAATCCAAAGGTCGTCGGACGATTTTGCGTTTTTATATTCGGATTTGTATTGGTCGGCTATTTTCTGCGTTTCCTCCTCAATAAATGCATTTTGAAGCGCGTCGTTTTCGGCACTGATGGGACGAATTTTAAAAATACCGTTTTCTAAATGTTCGTCTATGGAGGTTTTTTCTTTCGAGAGTTTTTTCGAAGATACATTAAGTTTTAATACATCGTCTTCATCTTTGTCGGATTCTTCTTCTTCTTCTTCTCTCGCATTATCGTCGGCTTCTGCTTCTGCTTCTGCATCTTCTTTTGAAAGAGAAATAAGGTGTTCAAATAATTTTGGGTCGGAATTGGCTTTTGAAATAAATTTAGGTGTTACAAAACTATACAATAACGGTTCGGATAATTGTGCTATATCAACACTTCCGTCGTCGGATTGTTTATGTAAAACATCCTTATCTAACAATTCAAATACACCAATTTGTGCTTTTACCTTGTGTTCATTGGAAATTAAATACATCGGATAATACACAACTCCGTATTTTCCGGAATAGGTATATTTTAATTTTCCAAGAGCAATCACAACATCCTTGTCATCGTCAAATAATGCAATGGAATAAAGGTCTGAATCCATATTTACATCTTCTTTATCGATTTCTCGACTTTCAATATAATTAATGGAGGGTTCAATTCGAGAGGATACCATTGGTTTAATAAATATACTTATATATTTATTATCATTTTTTTCTATTCAAATATCTAATAATCTCTATAAATAGTATAAGTAATGCAAGATACTTTACATACAATTATTTCGCCACGTCCATTGACGTTACACACGACGATTTCTCCCGATGTTGCCGTATATAATCCTCCCATTGAAGAAGGGGCTACGTATCGTTTAGTTTCAGGATTTACTGCATCGAATTTATTGGAAAATTCGTCTCCTTACATACAAGGACATGAACAAGAAAAAGGACATGAGAAAGAGAAAAACCAAACCAAAGAACAACAAAAACAAAAACAAAAAAAAGCACTTGAAGAATTACAAGTCGCCCAGCTAAAAACATTATTTTTGTGGTTGTTTGTTATATTATTTATTTTTATTGTTTTTTATATTTTGATGCGAACAAGAACAATACCAAAAATACAACGATGGTTTAAGAGATAATTATGTTTCGCCAAACAGTCTACGTTTCATATCTGATACAAAACAATAAAAACTACTGCACGGATTTTTACTACAATTAAAATTGTTATATTCATAATATTGGCGCAAATAGCCGTCATAATCATACCCTTCTGTTATTATGGTAATCATTCTATGCGGAATAGCAGGTAGTCGCCGAATGCGATTTTCACTACAATCGCATGCGAACATATTATACGGAAGATTTGGTAAAATAGTAAGACGGTTCTGTTCACAATATAACCGTTCTAATGTTTGCGGTAATATGGGAAGGCGAACTAACTTATTTGAACTACAGTTTAACAATTCTAATCTTTTAGGAAGATACAGTAAAACACATATTTGATTATTTTGACACCATAATATTCGTAAAGTACGAGGAAGAATGTCAAGCCTTGCGAGTTGATTGTACGAACAGTCTAAGCGTTCTAACGTATCAGGAAGATCTGGAAGCTCTGTTATATTATTATGTGGACAATATAATTTCGTTAGTCCATTAGGAAGGTTTGGAAGAGAAGATAATTTATTCATACCACAATGCAATTCTTTTATACCAGATGGAAGTTCAGGAAGTGTAATAAAATCACAATTGGTACAATTGAAATATTCGAGTGTTTTTGGAAGTAAAATGCCAAAATTAATTGGTAATGCACATTTTTCACGTAATATAGTTAAATCACGTAAATTTGGATATGATTCGAGCGAATTTGTCAAAAACCACGAAATATGAATACGTAAGATTTGTGTCATTTTGTTATTATTAATATTTATTTTTACAAAATCAATTTTATGTTTAGGTTTTAACCCGTCATGATATGTATATAATATGGGTTACTTTCTTCAACAATTCCCGTAGTTAAAAAGGCACACAACATGGCATGAAAACTTTGCATATATGTATAAGAAAACATAACACGAATGCCAACTTCTGTATCTTCTGTTAAAAACATACTTGCTCCCTTTTTGTATACGTTTAAAAAGAGAGGATGATGTTTGGTTTTCTTATAAAGTAGATTCATAGTTGCATTTACCTTTTTATTGTCAAACATCATTTCATCGACGGTTTCGGGTTCTAATTCGTCAATAATGTGGGCAATAGATTCGGTCCCGGATGTTGTATTTGATATACAAAAAATATCGCGAAAACATGCGTGATAACCAAAATTATCATCGTATTTTAGATTCGAATTGGTCGTATTGTAATGTAGAGATAGAGTTGTCATGTATATGTATTGGATTGTTATGTTTATCTTATAATATGATATAAAAAATAATACATAATTAATAAATGACCGATTGGTTGATATCGTGGAAAAACAAAGAACCGGAATTTGAGGAAATTGAGGAAACAGTTTCAACCCAAGAAAAATTAGATTTATATGAACAAAATTTAACGGTTTTACCGAATTTGTCTTTATACGAAAATCTACAAACATTATTTTGTTTCGATAATAAACTCACATCTCTTGACAATCTTCCTCCTACTTTACGAATATTATGGTGTGTAAATAATCAACTAACTTCTCTTGACAATCTTCCTTCCACGTTACAAGAATTACGGTGTGGAAATAATCAACTTACTTCTCTCGACTATCTTCCTCCCAATATAGAATTCTTATGTTGTCACAATAATCAACTTACTTCTCTCGACTATCTTCCTCCCAATATAGAATCATTACGTTGTAGCAATAATCAACTGACGTCACTCGATAATCTTCCTTCAAATTTACAAGAATTAGATTGTGACAACAATCAACTGACGTCACTCGATAATCTTCCTTCAAATTTACAAGAATTACATTGTTCAAATAATCCATTCATTTCTTTTGACATGTTTGACAATCTTCCCATCAATTTACGAGAATTATATTGTAGAAAAAATCAACTAACTTCTCTGGATCACCTTCCTCCAAAATTACAAAAAATATTTTGTACAGGAAATCAACTAACTTCTCTGAATAATCTTCCCCCCACTTTACGAATATTACATTGTTATTATAATCAACTTACTTCTCTCGAAAATCTTCCTTCCACGTTACAAGAATTAAATTGTGAAAAAAATCAGATTACTTCTATTGAATATCTTCCTCCCAATTTACTAAAATTGAATTGTAAAAAAAATCCGATATGTAAGGAAATGTACGGATTTGAACTTACCAGAAAAAATATCGAAAAATACAATGAAATCAAACAATTCGAAAAAGAATGTTATCCACTACTAAAATAAAAACACGCAGGGACCAGAAAATTGAAATATAAAATATAAATAAAAACAAACAAAACACAAATAATAACAACAATAAATAATGGTTTTTCCGAGTTTTACCGAACGTGTTTTTATAGGTAGGGATAGCGAACACACATTTAATCCATTTCGAATACATAGTATTCATAATAGAACTTTGGTTGGAATTGGATTGAGTCCAAATTCCACTTTGCGATTATGGTATGAATATACACATATAGATTTAGAAAAGGATTATGTTGAATGTTTTATTCCAACAATTGGCGATTTTGCATTAGAAAATTACGGCAATTCGATTGTAATATGTTATCTAACATATACCAATGAAACTGTTCCAAATATTGGGGATAGAGCGTTTGAAACCATAGGGACGGGTATTTTATTCGATTCGATACACAGAAATCGATAAAAAACAACAAAATAAAAAAACAAACACAATAAAAAACAACAAAATAAAAAAAACAATAAAATAAATAACAAACAAATCCTTATACAATAAACGTATCATAAATAACCTCATAAGGCAATATTAGTTCGGTCATATTGCGCGATATTAAATCAAATAAAATATTCGTCTGTGAATTTTGATACATATAACATAAATATTGGACTACTTGTCGAATAATATGCGTAAGTTGCAATGTATAACAATTACGCTCAAATGTAGCAATTATTTTGTCATCAATTAATAAATTAGATAATCCAATGTCTTTTTCTGACATATAATCATATGCAAACTGAATTTGTAATGTATGTGAATTCATATTTCTATCATCATATAAATAATCCGATGTAGGTTCAACGCAATATTCGTTCATTCGTTTTACGAATCCAACTTCATAAAACGAAATATAGGTGTCAGCATCATATAATCCTTGTCCGTAACCAATTGTGCTTGTTGGTTGGTCATGTGGAATTTGTAATAATAAGAATAATGTTTCCATTGCATTTGTAACAATTCGTAACATTGCCAGCCCATAACTTTTGTGTGTGTATTTTGTAATGTCTTCATCTTCATCATCTTGTGTATGTATTTTTACGGAAAATGGTATTTGTAACATTTTTACACGATTCATATCTATACGAGTAATATATCTGGAAATTAAATACGTATTAAGTGTATTTTTTGTTTTTATAATAAATGGCATATAATCCTTCATTTTTACATAATTTTCTTCAATATACTTGCCATACTGAAAAAGTATAATTTCGTCTATTATATAATAATTATTTACCAGTTTATTATATGGTTCATTTGGCGAATATAACTGAAGAATTACACATTTTATAATAGGTTCTGAAAAGAACAATGCTATTTTTAGATGTGTATTATTCGCGAAAATACTATATCTCTTTTTTTTCATAAATAAATTCATTTAATAATTGATTTGTATATTTATTTCTATGTTTGTTTGTATTCACCCAACCTATTTTATTATGGTTTTCGTCATTGTGCGTCTCCCAAATTGCGTCGGTCGCTACGCTCCCTCCTTTGGGAGACACGGACTACGAAAGGTCGAATACCTATTCATCACAGGTAAGCGCATATGAATAAAAGAACCTCTCTAATAAAATCTCTTCAAAGTATAAATGAATTTGTGGCGAAAATTTCTTATTTTATGTATTGTAATCCTTTCTTTCTATTTTTTATTTGAACTTTGGAAACAGCGGTCGCATATTTGGTTTTCGGGAGCTAAAGAAGGAATGTCGTCAAATAAAACAAAAACAAAAGAAGGAATGTCGTCCTCCACATCCACATCCATTGTCAGTTCGCTTTCCTCCCGTTCCGACCAGTCTCTTGTTGAATATGTCATTAAGTCGTCTTTTAATTCTGCCTATGATGGAACGAACATTTCATTACAGGCGATTGACAATGTTCTCCAACATGGATGTCGATGGATTGATTTAGAAATCTATTCCATCAATGCAATTCCCGTTGTCGGGTATTCAACGGATGCAACATATAGCACACTCATCAGTGGAAATACACTTCCATTGTCCGATATATTATCTGAAATAGTAACTACCGCCTTTTCGGGAAGTTCGCCGAATCCACGTGATCCGTTGTTTCTGCAATTACGAATCAAATCGAATTGTGGACTCTCCAACACAAGTGTATGTGATATTTACGGAACGGTGGCAAAAACAATTCAATCGGAACTTGGACCTAGGTTATATAAAGGCGATGTTTCTGGAGCATCTACTCTTTTATCGGACATTATGGGAAAAATTATTATTGTATTGGACGTATCCACCAATCCAAATTGGAAAGACTATTCTACATGTCTGGATTCAAGTGTATGTGTAGCATTAAACGACTTGGTAAATATGGAATCCGGAAATACGGCATTGTCGATTCAAACCTATAGTGATTTTATAAATATGGAACAAAATACGCTTATTGTAGATGCCAAAAATCCGCGAATTGCAGAACCAACTTCGGGGGCATTGACGTTACACGCCGTGTATCCGGACGACTATAAAAATACAGGAACAAGTGCAAACAATCCGGCATCTCCAAATAATTTTATTGTAGATAATGGTTGTCAAATTATCGCATATAAGTTTTATAAAACTGGGTCGGCATTGGATGCATACGAAAATTTATTTAATATTTATCAAACTGCATTTGTTCCGATAGGATATGCGGTTCAACACATAAACAATCCAAATGCACCCATTCCTAAAAATTAAACGGACTTATATAAACGGAAATGCTAACCAATAGACTTTTTGGGTAGCGGGTTCTTGTTCTTTGTTAGTGGTTTCTTTGTGGTTGGTTTCTTTATTAGTGGTTTCTTTGTGGTTGGTTTCTTTATTGTTAGTGGTTTCTTTGTGGTTGGTTTCTTTATTAGTGGTTTCTTTGTGGTTGGTTTCTTTATTAGTGGTTTCTTTGTTGTTGGGTTCTTGTTCTTTATTGTTAGTGGTTTCTTTTTTTGGTTTTATGTCGGTTGTTTCTTGTTCTTTTTCAATGTTAGATTTTTCTTCTTCAGAATTTAATAGTTGCAACAATGCGCCAATGAAAAAAGAGTCGGACATATATTATATAGTATAATCATCTTATTTTATATATCATTCCAACCAATGAATCCACATGCAATTCGTTTTCCCGAATTTCCGGTTGTTAATGAAACTGGTGTGTTTCCCTGTCCTAAATCGTCTTCATTTGCATGAATTACCAGTAATTTTCCTATAATATTACATTTCCCGTGTAGTTTTATTAGAGAGTCGTAAAATACATAGTCTGCCTTTCCATTTTCATCTGTTACAATATTTCCGAGGTCACCTACATGTCTATTTGATTTGTTGTCCGATGGTCCTCCATGGGGAGACTGAAACGGATTAAAATGAGAACATGTTGTTCCTCCACAACCTCCAGATAATAAAAAATTCTGTCCATCGTGAATATGAAACCCATGTTTTGCATTTCGTTTTAGTCCTTCTAAATGAAGCTCGATTTTTACTTGCATTGGCATTTCGGTAAAAGTTACATATCCACGAACTTTATCGGAGAGAACACAAACCGCTTTTAACATTTATCTATAAATATATTTTTTATATGGCAACCGAAAAATTGATACATATATTATTTATTTTTTAATCAAAAACAAATAAATGACTGATAATACCGTAACTGAATTGTATGTATCGAACCAAAACTTACAAGTTTTACCGAATTTATCGCTATATACAAATCTACAAAAATTACAGTGTTCAAACAATCAACTAACTTCCCTCAACAATCTTCCTCTGAATCTACAAGAATTACATTGTTACAACAATCAATTAACTTCTCTGGACCATCTTCCTCCCAATTTACAAAAATTAGAATGTTCAGACAATAAATTCACTTCTCTTGAAAATCTTCCTTCTACTTTACTATTTGTAAATTGTTCAAACAATCAACTCACTTCTCTCAACAATCTTCCTCCCAATTTACAAACATTACATTGTCCCGATAATCAACTAACTTCTCTTGAAAATCTTCCTTCTACTTTACTATTGGTAAATTGTGAAAATAATCAACTAACTTCGCTTGATAATCTTCCTCCCAATCTACAAACATTAGATTGTGCAAACTGTCAACTTACTTCTCTTGACAATCTTCCTCCCAATTTACAAAAATTATATTGTTCAAACAATCAACTGACTTCTTTGGATCATCTTCCTCCCAATTTACAAAAATTATCTTGTCCAAAAAATAATCAACTGACTTATCTTGAAAATCTTCCTTCCAATTTACAAAATTTAGATTGTTCATATAATCAACTTACATCTCTTGACAATCTTCCTCCCAATTTACAATCATTATCGTGTTATACATGTCAACTGACTTCTCTTGATAATCTTCCTCCCAATTTACAATCATTAATTTGTCATAATAATCCTATTTATAGAACATGTAATAAACTATATGGATTTGAACTTTCCGAAAAAACAATTGAAAAATACAATGAAATCAAACGATTGGAAAAAGAATGTTGTCCACTACTGAAATAAAACACCCTCCAAAATGTTCTATGTAAAATTGATACATATATTATTTATTTTTTAATCAACAATTTTTTTAATCAAACAAATAATAAATGACTGATTATACCGTAACTGAATTGGATTTATCCAACCAAAACTTACATGTTTTACCGGATTTATCTCTCTATACAAATTTACAAAAATTATATTGTCAAAATAATCCACTTACATCTCTTGACAATCTTCCTCCCCAGTTACAAATATTATCGTGTTATACGTGTCGACTGACTTCTCTTGATAATCTTCCTCCCACTTTACAAATATTATCGTGTCATACGAGTCATCTGACTTCTCTTGATAATCTTCCTCCCACTTTACAAAAATTATATTGTGAATTCAATCAACTAACTTCTCTTGACCATCTTCCTCCCAATCTACAAGAATTAGGTTGTGCAAACGGTCAACTTACTTCTCTTGACCATCTTCCTCCCACTTTACAAGAATTACAATGTCGGTATAATCAACTTACTTCTCTTGACAATCTTCCTCCCAATCTACAAGAATTAGATTGTTCACGTAATCAACTGACTTCTCTTGACAATCTTCCTCCCACTTTACAAAAATTAAATTGTAATACAAATCAAATCACTTCTTTAAACAATCTTCCTCCCAATTTACAAACATTAATTTGTCATAATAATCCAATTTATACAACATGTAATAAACTATATGGATTTGAACTTTCTATACGGACAATTGAAAAATACAATGAAATCAAACGATTGGAAAAAGAATGTTGTCCGCTACTGAAATAAAACATATGAGAAGGTAAAATTGATACATATATTATATATTTTTTAATCAACAAAATAATAAATGACTGATTATACCGTAACCACATTGAATTTTTCGGGACGAAACTTACATGTTTTACCGGATTTATCCCTATATACAAATTTACAAGTAGTAGATTGTTGCAACAATCAACTCACGTCGCTGGACAATCTCCCTCTCACTTTACAAAAATTATATTGTTGGAATAATCAACTGACTTCTCTTGACAATCTTCCTCTGAATCTACAAGATTTATATTGTTATAATAATCAACTTATTTCTCTCGACAATCTTCCTCCCCAGTTACAAAATTTATCGTGTTATACGTGTCAACTGACTTCTCTCAACAATCTTCCTCCCCAGTTACAAAATTTAGATTGTCAACATAATCAATTGACTTCTCTTAACAATCTTCCTCCCAATCTACAAAAATTAGATTGTTCGCATAATCAATTAACTTATATCGACAATCTTCCTCCCAATTTACAAATATTATATTGTCATGGAAATCAATTAACTTATATCGACAATCTTCCTCCCAATTTACAAACATTGTGTTGTTTTAGAAATAAACTGATTTCTCTCAACAATCTTCCTCTGAATCTACAAGATTTATATTGTTATAATAATCAACTTATTTCTATCGACAATCTTCCTTCCAATTTACAAATATTACATTGTCGAATGAATCAACTTACATCTCTCGACAATTTTTCTTCCACTTTACAAAAATTAGATTGTTCGCATAATCAATTAACTTATATCGACAATCTTCCTCCCAATCTACAAGAATTAGATTGTTCATACAATCCAATTTATACAACATGTAAGGAACTATATGGATTTACACTTTCCGAAAACACAATTGAAAAATACAATGAAATCAAACGATTGGAAAAAGAATGTTGTCCGCTACTGAAATAACAAATAGTTATAATGATGTCATCCGAAGAGTTGTCATTAAATCTTCATCTTGTTGTGTTTCTGGGTCATTCATAAATAACTCCATCTGTCGAATTTTTCGTAAAAATGCAGGTTTTCTTCCGTATATACAAAAAAATTCGGCATAATGCAAAATATCCTTTTTTGCATCGGTATGTTCCGTTAAAAAACGAATACGACCATGTATCCATTTCATATATTCATCCAAATAAAATATTGCAATCGCTTTTAATACATAATACGCCAGAACCGACGTGTGTTCTTTGTATGTTTCATTTGTGGTTGTTGTTGTTGTTGTTGTTGTTGTTTTTGTGGTCATTTCATTTGTTATTTCCATTTTATTCGTTGTATGAATAAGCTCATTATAGGTAAATCCCGCGTGCCCCAACACCTTAACCAACTGAAATAGAGAGAATGCAACTTCTTTTTGTTGTTGTTTTTTTTTATTTGGGTGTTTTTCTTTTTGTGGTTGTTTTTTATTGGTAGGTTCATTATACTTCATATAAAATACAATCGCCCATACTTCACAATATGTTTCATATAATTTTATCGTTGGCACATGTATTCCGCAAAATAAATGTTGTCCAATGTATTTTGTTGTTATATTATCGCTCTCGGATATATACGAAAAATCCAGTCCCATTGTATGAAATGTCTCGTGATACAGCACTTTTAACCACTCTTCTTTACGAAAAATAACAATCTCATTATGCGACAAGGTTGGACTACATATTTGTGTAAATGCCGTATTGGCATTTATTTCACCAATTGGTGTATTGTTTGCGGGAAGTCGTTTTTCAAAAGGCGTTAAATACAAATAAATCGACAGAGGTTTCACACATTGGGGAGAACAATACGGCAAAATAAATTCAAACCACGTTCGGATTTTCTCAGAAATGTCTTTTTGTTGTGGGTCATCTTTTTGTTGTGGGTCACTTATAAAAATAGTTATATTATGAGGTATTTCTATTTTTATTGGTTTTGTATGAATACTCACTCTAATTTGTTTGGGAATCGTATTCCATAATACAGGTTTATTCATTCTATTATAATGACAGAAAATATACAAATGCTAATACTCATTCCATTTGGTTCCATTAAACGACGACAATTGAAGCATGGTAGAAGCATTGTCTTTAAAATACTGAACCTTCTTGTCCATCAATACTTGTTGTTGTGTTTTGGGTGCAGTTGTTCCTACGGTTGTTTGCCCCGGCGAATAATCCGTCGCAGTTTGTGCCGGTTTTACACCATAACAATTCACACCAAATCGTAAATTCGGATTTGCGAAATAACCACCGTTCACTCCCACTCTCCCACAATTGTTTTTGGTCTTGGGGTCGGTTTGCAACTTTTCCCATGTGGCATATTGTGTCGGAAATAATGCCATTTGCCCCGCCGACCAACCATATGAACAAAAATCCGCTCCATCTTGATATGAACTTTCTAATTGAGATGCGGTGGCGAGTTCGGCGCCGTAACTGGAACAAATGGCTTGTGCATCCGCATAATTATACAAATTATTCGATATATGAAATACTTCGTTATGAGAAATATCGGTGATTGGTGTTGTGGGCGGTGATTCCGTCGGAATAGTTGTCCACACTCCCGATAAAAGGTCGGATACAAATGTGACGATATCTATACCGAGACCATACCGAAACACGTCTACAATTAATACTAAAATAAATCCAATCCATGCGATGTTTTCCACGATGGAAATGGCGATGGATTTATTTCCATAGGTCATGGAAATTCCGAAAAAGAAAATAATGAGATAGAGGACAAATATAAAAAGACTGGTGGCGAAAATGGAGAGAGGGTCGTCTAAATATGTTTTTAGTTGTGTTCCAAAACGATTGACAATATCAACGGCTGAGTTTGTGGAATAAAAATAGGCACAATAGAATACGATAAATCCAAAAAGTAGAATATCAAACATACGACTCACGGAAAAAAAGGGAGTTGCTGATGAAATATGCAGAATAAAATACAAAACAAAATATATCGCTAAAAACCAAAACAGAAACACAATATTGGATTTTGTAAATATCGCCGTAAATGTTTGTTGTATATTTATTTGTTGATGTTGATTTGTTGGTTGGTCCATACGTATATCATTATTGGAGAGAATTACCTGATGTGTATATCTATCGCGTTTTTTCACTATTGATAAAATCTTTATTGCAATCGATAAAATCCTGCATTTGTTTTTTTATTTCGGCAAGAACTTTAGGATCAATTGGATGAGTATCAAGTTCATCTTTAACATCTTGTGTAATCGTTTCTAATTTTCTTAATTCCGTGCGAGAATTATGGTCATATTCTCGAATTGCCTTTGTATATTCATTTATAATGTCATAACGCATATTATTTTTTAGTTTATTGTTGGAAGAATCAACCAATTTCTCTCTATTTTAATTGTTCAATTCATATACGTATTATACGCATATAATCCACCGCCCACACACAACAATACTTTCAACATGATGTTTGTCCGTATTTTTGTTTGGTTTTATGTATCAATTTTACTTGGATAAATGCCATTTATATTGTCGTAGACCGTGTCTCTCAAAAAGGAGTCTTGGACCAAGACGACGATTTGAGAGACGCATAATGACGAAAATATTATAACGAGTAGTATCACGATGCACACGGTCATTATTTATCTATTTTTTTCATGTAAAGAATTTCGCAGAACACATTGTCGTCCGTCAACGGTTTATTATGCGTGACATTTTACTGTAACCTTAACCTATAAAAAATTGAAAAATTAATTCCCGTAAAATAAAATCAATCAAATATGAACGAATATATTTTTGCGTGTATCTGTTGTTTTTGCGTGTCTCTCATTATCGGTCTTCCCTGTTTCTTTATTGGACATAGTATTCGCGTTACGCAATATAAAGGAACATTGGTAATGGTTTCTACACAAGCCGGATGTAATTATGTGCAACAACAGTGCGACCCCATATATGCAGTTATTGAATACTGGTCATATGGACAAAACAATGGTTCTACCTGTCAAATTGAAGTTGATGAGTATAACGACGACTCGAGTGCCCGCCAATATGCACATACTCGCATATTAGGTCAAAATACCATTATTTATATTGAAAGCACTGCCACGGGAACTTGTTATTTTACGAATCCACTTCCATCTCAATATTCTACGGAAATAGCGGGACTTGTATTTCTCTCTATTTCGGTATTTATAGTAATTGGATTCATATGTTTGTTTGGTTTGTTTGTTGGAATAAAAATAGTAGATAGATACAATCAATACAAACAAAACAAACAAAAACAAAAACTATCTTACATAGAACATATAAAACCAAAACAAATCGAAATAACCATTCGTCCCAATAATGAAATTTTACTTTGAATTGTAATAAATAAAAAAATTGAAAATGTTTTTTCATAAACAATAAACAATAAACAATAAAACAAATGTCGTATGAACAAATTTCACAAGAAACGTACCAAGACAAAATGATAAAATATGATACATATATAAAAAAATATCAATCGCGCAAGGATTCAATCAAATATAGCCAATTTATAGAAATGTCGTGGTACTTATTTATTCCATTAATTCTTTTTATATTCGCATTATTCCTATTACTTTCGGGTGAATATAGAGAGACAATTGCCACAAATAAATCACAATATGTGAATTTATCTGAACCTCGGTGTATAAATCACGCATGCAATAAATTTTATGATATATATGAAAGTTGGGAGGTAAAAAGTTGGGAGGGAAAAACATATTTTTGTGACACTATTTTCAATAGTCCATTTATGACCATGGCAGAAGTAGCACCGTATCAAAATAAATCACATACACAAACCATTTACGTTGCATATGTATCTACAGATATTAAACCAAACTGTTTGGTGCAATATAATATGTATAGTGCAAATACTACTTGGATAATTATATATGTAATATTGTCTATTATTGGCGTAAATATATTGCATTTGTTGTATTATCATATAAATGATAACATTTGTAGCTGGTATATTCGACATTATGAAGACAAAAAACGTGCCGAAGTCAAAGACGAAGAAATAGAAATTGGGCTGTATGTTTTCAAGTAACTGATATATAATTTATATTACAAATTATATTAGATGGTAGTTTTTATGGTAATCATGTCTGGATTGTTTGTTGTGTTAGCAATAAGACCGATATATAAACGTAACATGGAGCTTATGAAAGACTACCATAAGGAATTGTTGGATAACATGGCAAAAGACACGGATGAACGTATAAAGGATGAATATATAAACCGTTCCGAAGAAGCATTTGCTACACGCAAACAAGAGGAAAGGATGAAAAAACTGAATGAAAGAGTTGACCAGATAAAAAAGGATATTAAAAACAAAAATAAATAATAATAAAATGACAAATTATGCCGTAAAACATATTGGAATTGGGTTTGGTTGTTTTATTTTTGGATTATATGCCGTAAAAAAAATGGAAAGTATTGAAAGAGATAGATTTGCCAGAGTTATCTATAATTCTGAAATTGTTATGCGTAAATATAGTGAAATATGTAAGGAACACGAAAATAGTTGTCGCATAGAATCACAAAAAGTTAAACAAATGACACAAAAAGTTAAACAAATGACACAAAATATGAAAGATGAACGTCTTTCGCCGAAATAAAAAAATGTTAAGCCGATTTTTTTTATAGGGTTCTTGGGTAAAATTGATTGTAAATAAAAATTAAATCGTCCAAAAATTAATTGTTCAACGATATCAAAATATCGAATGCCAGATGGTATATTTGCTGGTTGTGGTATAATTGGAGGAATTGTTGGATGTCCAATTGGATGCGTCTATGGTATATCAATGTATGGCAAATATTGTATGTCTAATAGGAATGTGTCTGGATATGAAATAACGAAATATGATATAATGCTTGATATAATTATGATTCCACTTGTAGGTGTTAGTGGTTCCGTCGGTGGAATGGGTGTTTTTGGAACAGTTGGATTTTGTATTCCTATGATTATTGCATTTTTACCAATTAGCATACCAATATGTTATTATTATAATCCGACGAAACGAACCTAATAAAACATATAAACATATCTTATTTTTTATATAAATGTCTCAGATACCACAACCACTTACACAAGATACTGTCGTAAATTCCATCATATCACAATTTATAGAGAGGTCAAATGTCGGTCTTCAAAAATACGGAACAACATTAGACCGAACCGATTTATCCGCCATAGATTGGATTGAACACGCAAAACAAGAACACATGGATGCGATTCTATATTTAGAAAAACTCAAGCGAACATTGGAACATACCTGTGTGTGTAGCGAAAAATTGGGTAAATAATATAAAGAGAATTGTGTATATATATTACCATGGAGTTACATTATTCACTCAAAGATTTTGATGATATGATTTATGATGGATATGATTATACATTGCCTTTAGAAATTCTTCACAACATACGAAATATTCAAACGCAAATGGGTAATGCACCCACGATTTCATTACGTCCGGCAACGAAACATATTCGACAAGAACCGCGTCGATGGAATACAAAAACATATGAACCAAAGGTCGAATTCAAAGCAACCCCCAGTATTGTTATTTCGGAAGAAGGAATTGGAAAACATCTTCAAATTATTCGAACAACAATGAATAAAATATCACAAAAAAACTACGAAACACAACTTGAACTTATTAAAAACATTATTCTTCCGTATCTTTCAACAGAAAAAGGAACAGAATCCGAAATAGATTCTATTATTTGTCTTATTTTAGATGTATCCTCTCAAAACACATTTTTATCGGAATTGTATTCGCAATTGTATAAAGATTTAATTTTATGTTCGCCTTTATTTCAAACCAAATTGACCGAATATTTGTTGGAATACCGAAAATCGTTGAAAGATATGCGTCGTATGGACAAAGAAACAGAAGAAGCATATGCAAAACGTAATGATAAAAAGCGGGCGATGAGCACCTTTTTAATTCAGTTGATGAAATCAACTATTATTACAGTGCCGGTTATTTATGAAATTATTGAAGACATTATTGCATTTATAAATGCGAAAATGGGAACAGTAGGAAATCGCGATTCGGTAAATGAGTGCGTCGAACATATTTTTATTTTTGTATCTCTTGGCATTAGCACATTTCAAACGAGTGAATTTACCGATGAATGGGATGTAATATATGAAAATTTATTAACGTTAAGTCAATTAAAAATGGATAGTGAAAAACTACCGGGCATATCCAGTAGGTCTCTCTATAAATTAGAAGATTTATGCAATAATTATTGTTAAAAAAATTCTTCACAACTAAGATTGTTAGATAGTTTATTGGAAATCGTTTTATGAAATTGATGAACCCCCTTTTTTTCCGAATAATTGATTGTTCGCAAAACATTATACGTATCGTTGTCTAATCCATATCTTGTAATAAACCAATTATTCACAATATCCGAATATGCGTGGTTTACACTTGATGTGCCCCGTGGTGTTCGGATAATATCTTTTAACATATGATGGTCATTGTCTTTAGGGCATTTTAATAAATAAAATATATCGTTTTTTATATTTCTTATTTCATTATGAAGTATCGCTATTTCTTCGCGTAATTCTTGGTTTTCTTTGTCTTTGTCTTGTTTGTCATAAAGGTCTTGCTCTTTTTTTTCTTGGTCTGGTTTTTCTTTTTCTTGGTCTGGTTTTTTGAGAGAATAGGTCGAAGAAATCTGATTTGATATCATTGGAAATACGCGCGAACGAAACATATGAATAAACGTATTTGACATATTATCTTTATTTATTTATAGTAACATAAATAAATTTCTCAAACGATATATTATGCAACAACAAACCGAAGAAAAGGCACAAATTATTTTTTTTAATGCAAAATTAAAACAATGTGGTGTATATCAATACGGAAAAAATGTATTTGCTATTTTACAAGAACAAGAAAAATATGTGTATAATTACGTTGAAATCGAGAATATGGGAGAATACAATGAAATAATGATTTTTGCAAAACATATTCCGAATGTAGTTGCATGCATTTACAATTATCATGGCATACCGATGCATTTTATAAACAAGAATTCTCTTATAAAATTGCAAAATGCGCAAAATATAGTCATTAGTCATGAAACGCCTTTTTCAAATATTTCCTTTTTCGATAAATATATTAGTGTGCGTGCGCAATACATTGAAAATCAAATTCGTTCGCCAAAAGAATATGCATTTCCACGACCCATTTATAAAGTTCAAGAGAATTTGATTCGCCCAACAAATAAAGATTTTATAACATTTTGTGAATATGGACAACAACAGCAACTCTCCATCCCTATATTCGGCTCATTTGGATTTGGATACGGAGGAAAAGGATTTGATACCATCATAAAAACCGTAAATGAACAATACGATTACGCCATCATAAAATTTGTCATTACTCTTGGCGATTGGATTCCTTTAACCACCTATCAAGCAATGATGGATGCATGTAGGTCGATACCTCGTAAAGCCGGAATTGAATTATTCATGTATACCACATTCGTTTCAAACTCCGATATATTGTATTTTTTATCTAAAAATACGTTAAATCTGTTTATATATGATAAACATTCGCCATCAAGTGGAAATTCATCCACAATAGATTATGCCATAAGTGTCAACACGCCTTTCGGTATTTCAGATTCCTATATGTTTGAACATATTTACGATGATTCCATTTGTGTATTTAAACGACCCTTATGTGAAATTATCGGCAATTCATTGGAATATACAAAACAAATTCGAGAGAAATATAGTCACAAAGCACTTTGCGATAAAATGGAATATATTATCTTGGCGTAAATTACCACAATTTACAGCAAATTTCATCCGTATTTGGTGGTAACGCATATGCCAGTAATTCCAAACTTGAATTCACGCATTTAGTTAATATCATTTTTTCAATATTGGAGATGGGTATAAAATCCTCATTCAACAATACGTCAATCATAATTTTTATCCAAAGTAATAAATGTTGTGTATCTTTTAAATCCAATTCTTGTGCCTGCTCGTGGCATGCTTTGCCTAATAGCATAACCAGTTCAGGCGCACGATGTAAATCAAACGGTTCAGTCAGCGTATACACGGTCTGAACTTTTACTAAAATATCGGACATTTCCTTTTTAGAAAGTCGAAAATATTGGTCTAACCACTGCCGTTGTTCCGGCGTGAAATTGGCGGGAAGCGACGTAATACGAAGTTGCAATTGTGCTAAAAATTTATTTTGGTCGGATGTAAGGTCGGACGTAGATTTTTTCACGAAAAAGGGCATTGTTGGCATTAATACAAAATGTGTTTATACCATATACATGGATTCATTGTCTTTAGGAGGAGATATTCAAAGAAAAACCTTTTTGTCGCATGTATTCTCAACGACAGAAGAAGGAAAGGCGGAAATTTTTAATTCAGTTCAATATGCAGTTCTTGCGATTATTCCTATTGTTATTATGAATAAACTGATTCAACGATTTGCCCCCGAGGCGGATATGGATAAATCAAGTATTGAGATTCTGATTGAACTATTCATTCAAGTGGTTGTTATTTTTGTTGGACTTGTTTTAATTCATCGAACCATTACCTATTTTCCCACATATAGTGGATTTAAATACGAAAATGTAACATTAACAGGAGCAGTATTGACATTTTTAGTAATTATATTAAGCATTCAATCAAAATTGGGAATGAAGGCAAATATTTTAGTTGAAAGACTGTCGGATTTGTGGAACGGAACATCTTCTTCCTCGGAAGAAGAAGAAAAAGGCGCAAGGGGTATAAAGAAAAATGGAGTTCGAGTTCGCCAGCCGGTTTCCAGACATACTCCAAGTCAAGCCGACTATGTAGACAATAATCAAATACAAAACGACTTGTTTCCGCCAGCACCTACCCCAAGTGGAGCAGGAGTCGCACAACCGGTTGAATATAGCGCCGGACCACAACCCGCGAATTCTTTTTTAGGAGGTAGTTTTGGGTCGATTTTTTAATATAGTAATAATGTCATTGTTTAGGAATTCACAACAGTAGAGAGATAATATATTTATTTATTAATAATTAATATATTCAAAATATATGTAAATATGCAATTTCATGAAAAGGTTGTACATAATAACACACAAAATAAAAATAAAATACATATGACCCCCCCTTCATTAATTTCTCTTTTTTCCGAGAAAACAACTCCAAACATAAAAAAAAATGCTCCCACTGCATTTATTTCTCCCACATTAATTTCTCTTTTTTCTACGGATGATAGACTACCAAAAACAAACATACAAAAAATAAATATACAAAAACAAAACATGGTGCAACTACAAAACACCACACAAAAACAAAATAATTCGCCAACACAAAAACAAAATAATATTATATGGTATATAAGACAACGTTATTACGAACAAGGACACATAGACCACCCATTTCCACTTCGACCAAAATCCCAGTATAACATTCTTTCTGAAATTCCTAAAAAGGTATTTCAAACATGGAAACACAAAAATCTTCCCACCCACATGCACAATGTGCGCGACCAAAATATGAAAGACAATCCGGAATTCGAATTTATTTTATTTGACGACGCAGATTGTTCTCAATTTATATACTCCAATTTTTCAGATGATGTAATACATGCATATGAGTCTATTATTCCGGGAGCATTTAAAGCGGATTTATGGAGAGCATGTATTTTGTATGTTTATGGCGGAATATATATAGATATTAAATTTCGTTGCCATAATGGATTTCGTCTGTATGCTTTATTAGAAAAAGAGCATTTTGTTATCGACCGCCCAATTGAAGGAACGTGGGAAACCGACTATTACGGTATTTATAATGCATTTATGGTATGCAAACCGCGAAACGAATATTTATTGACTATTATCAATAATATAGTAAAAAATGTGAAAGAACGAAGCTATGGATTTAATGCACTGTATCCAACCGGTCCCGGATTGTATGGAAAAGTCATCCTAAAAAATATTAAACATCAGCGCGCGTCATTCAATGACCATGAACTGTATTTTTCAAGAAAGGCGACCCATATACAATGGAAACAATATGATATTTTTAGTATTTATCCGGAATATAGACAAGAACAACAAACTATGTTGGAATTGTCGGGAGAACGCACCTATATGGATTTATGGGGGTCGCAACAGGTGTATCGCGATTTTACTTTATCGCCTTATCCAATGATTCATGTAGGCGAACCAGTCATTCCTCTACGAATATATCAAACATGGAATACGAAACATGTGCCTCCCGGTATTGCAAAATGTCTGACCGATTTGCGAGATGCAAATCCAGAGTTAGAACATATTTTATTTGATGACGACGATTGTCGCACGTTTATTGAGAGTAATTTCGATAAGTTAATTGTAGATACATTTGACAAACTTATTCCGGGAGCATTTAAAGCGGATTTATGGCGATATTGTATTTTATATATTCAGGGAGGTATTTATTTGGATATTAAATATAGGTGCATTAACAATTTTCGATTTATTGCCTTAACCGATAAGGAATATTTTGTGCAAGATATTGAAGATTCTGGAAAAGGATGTTATAATGCACTTATGGTATGTAAGCCCGGAAACTCATATGTATTGCAAATGATTTACAAGTGTGTTGAAAATGTGCAATCTCGCTTTTACGGAAAAGGACCTCTCGAAATAACGGGTCCCAATATGTTAAAAACGGTTTTTACCGAGTCTGAAATAAACGCATTTTCACTATGTCATAAAGACTACGACAATAAATTTTATATATACGATACAATACATCGGGTAAATATATTGACAATTGATGATACCTATCGGGCAGAACAATTGCAAGTTCAAGGAAACAACCGTTACGGCGATTTATGGAGAGCTCGTAGAGTATATAAAGATTGATTTGTATAAAAATAACGGATGATGAATTTGATTTGGGAGCATTCAACTACTAATAATAATAATATTCGAGAGGAGGGACAACGACTGACGATGAAAACGAGTGGAATGTATTGTAATAATTGTGGCAAGGAAGGTCACGTATATCATCAATGTAAATTGCCGGTTACCAGTTACGGAATTGTTGTTTTTCGTAAAAATCCAAACACACGTATGAATGAATATCTTATGATTTGCCGTAAAGATACTCTCGGATATATTGATTTTATGCGTGGAAAATACAAAATAGGAAAGGACTCTTTGCACACAGATTCGTATAATAAAAACTGTATTATGAACATGTTGAAACAAATGACCGTACATGAAAAAGAACGCATACAAAATAAATCTTTTGATGTTCTTTGGAAAGATATTTGGGGAGAAGATGGAGGAATGAAAGAAGGAACGAAAGAGGAAGGAGCGAAAGAGGAAGAAGGAACGAAAGAAGGAATGAAAGAAGGAACGACCAAAGAAAAAGAAGGAAATCAAATAATAAAACAACCGACAATTCGAACACATGAACAATACAAATTAGAAGAATCCAATTCGAAAGATAGATTTAATCAACTGTCGAATTATGGAATTTTATCTCAATATGTCGAGGAAAGTATAGAAAAACATCATCTGTGGATAGAACCCGAATGGGGATTTCCAAAAGGGCGGAGAAATAATTACGAAAAAGATTACGATTGCGCCATAAGAGAATTTGTGGAGGAAACGGGTTATCCGGCACATGTACTTAAAAATTGTCAAAATATCTTTCCGTTTGATGAAATTTTTATGGGTTCAAATTATAAATCGTATAAACACCGTTATTTTTTAATGTATATGGATTATGATGATAGTATAAACACAATCGGTTCATTTGAAAAAGACGAGGTAAGTAAAATGGAATGGAAAACTATACATAATTGTATGTATTCAATACGCGATTATAACGTTGAGAAAAAACGATTAATCAACACGATAGATGCTTGTTTAGAGAGATATAAAATATGTATATTTTAAACAATGAATAGATATTTTCAGAAAATGGAAAATATATTAGAACACATATTTTTATGTTCTTGTAATAAGATTACAAGTTTAGTATAATATTCGTAATATTGCATGGATAGAATGATATAAAATTGAATACAAAATTGATTTGTTTTTATTCAATAATAAATATACTACAAGAATGAATGGAATTGAATTATTTGAACGAATTAAACAAGTTTCTACCTTTGATGAACTTTTACAATTTGTAAATGGAAAAACAAAGGCAGAAACACAATCTAAAAGAGGTAATCTATTTGAAAAAGTATGGGATATTATCATTAAATTTGGATTTTATTCCATCTTACCAAATGATATTTACGACCATTATGAAGGAAATATTAATACATGTAAAATTAAAAAAGTATCGGATTTAGAAATTTATTTACGAGGTATATCTGTATTTAGCAAAGGAAAAGGAGGTTCAAGTGATATTACTTTACAAAATAAAAATAATGGGAAATGGGTTTTTATGTCTTCCAAGTTTTACTTAGATGATAGTAAAAAATCTATTGATAATTACGATGTTGAGAAAATTTTAGCAATTGTAAAACAACACTCACATAAATACAAAGAATATGATATTTATCTTGTTGTGAATAATAAACAAAAAGTAATGAATACAATCACTTCAAGTCAAGCAACAAACAATTATATCAAAGAAAATATCCATCATATTTTAGATTTGGAAGATTTAGAAATTTGTTTTCAAAATCTCAAACACTCTATACAAGACATTACAATTAATGAAGTGAATTCTAAATTTTGTAATGAGAAAGTTCCTCTACAACAGCGGTTTCATCAAGATTTAATTACTTATAAACAAATGGAAAGAATTGATGAAGGAGAAAAGGAATTATTATTAGGAGCAAAAGCGAGGTCTGGAAAAACTTATTGTGTTGGTGGTTTGTTTATTAAATATCATAAAAAATACTTATCCTTAAATGGATTGATTATTACACCAGCACCAACAGAAACATTATCTCAATTCACAGATGATTTGTTTCATAAGTTTATAGATTTTAATGGAATAAATATTGTTGAAATTAAAAAAGGAACTGATTTTGAAACGATGGTTCTTCAAGAAAATAATATTATTATTGTAAGCAAACAATTATTAGATGATTATGTATGTGAAAAAAAAGTGGAAGCAATACAACAACTCAATTTAGATTTTATTGTGTTTGATGAGAACCATTTTCACGGAACTACTCTAATGTCTAAAAATATTTTACAATCGTACTCATCGTCAAAAACTATAAAATTATATTTAACCGCAACATATGCGAAACCTTTAAGTGAATGGAATATTCCTTTGGAATGTCAGTTTTATTGGGATATTGAAGACGAACAATTATGTAAAAAAAGAGATATTCAAGGATTAGTAGAAAAACACGGAGATGACGTATTGTTATTCTTAAACGAAGAAAATAAAGAACAATTATTAAAAATTTATGACAAAATGCCTGATTTACATATTTCCAGAGTTCTAAATACTTGTTTGGATTATAATGTGTATAAAAAGGATTTGAATGTAGAACAAAAAATATCTTATTTGGTAGAAAATAATTTGATAAATATTGATAGTGATTTGTTTCAAGGAAAAGGAAACAATACAAAATTAGTTGAAAAACTCTTACATATTTGGAAAGCAGACCCTATTCATAATCTAAAAATATTGTTGAAGAAGATTGAAGAAAGCATTATTGATATGGATACAAAAGACCAAAAAATGATGAACCAGTATTTTACCAGTTCTATTAATAATGAAAAAGTAAATATAAAAGTTCAGTTTGACGAAGAAAGCGAAGACGCATTACCAACTGGAAAAGAAACAATAAAACAAGATGGAGGAGAAAAAGATGTCGATGGAAAAGAAGATGATACAGATATTGATATTTCCCTTACCAAAGATGTATTACCCTTTATTATTCCGTTGATTTGTATTTTGACTATGAATACAGAACACAAAGATATTTTAGAAATGTTAAATGTGATTAAGACCAGTCCAGTATTATTAAGTGTATTTCAGGACCAGTCGTTTATTTGGTGGAATAAACCAGATATAATAAGATTAATTGAAGTAATTGTAGGAAAATATATTAGAAAGAACTCTTGTATATATAATATATCAATCCAATTCAAAATGTCTTTACAAAGTTTAATAGATAAACCAAAAGAATTGTTGGAACTAATTGATAGTTGTTTGAAACCAAAGCAAAAAGAGAAGCAAGAAAACGGCGAAGTATTTACTCCTATGTGTTTAGTATTTGAAATGTTGGATAATTTAGATAAACATTATATTAAGGAACACGGAAGAAGTATATTTACCGAACCAAGTTTCAAATGGTTTGATCCAGCATCTGGTATGGGTAATTTTCCAGTAGCGGTTTATTTTAAACTAATAGAAGGATTAAAAACTCAAATTCCAAATGACGAAGACCGCAAGAAACATATCATAGAAAATATGTTGTATATGAGCGAATTAAATAAGAAAAATGTGTTTATTAGTCATCAAATATTCAATATGAATAATCAGTACAAGTTAAACCTTTACGAAGGAGATACATTAGAACTTGATATAGTAAGTGTCTGGGGATTAGAACTCAATAGTTTTGATGTGATTTTAGGAAATCCGCCATACAATAAAGGAGGTATTCGTTCTCATACTGGAAAGCAGTTGGGAGAAAAAAACGAAACCATCTGGACGAAGTTTATTGAAAAATCGTCCAGATGGTTGAAACCGTATGGATTTTTAGTATTCATTAATCCGTTGAGTTGGTTGAAGAAAAGTCATTCATTACATAACGAGATGTTGGAGAAACATATTGTTTGGTTGAAATTGTGGGACGATTCGCAATCAAAAGGAATGATTAATGCTGATATTCCTATTTCGTTGTATGTATTACAAAACACTCTTAATACACAAAATAAAAAGACAGAGATTATTAGTGAAATCAAACGCAAAAAACTTACAACAACATCGTTTGAATATCTCAATAAAAATTATTCCATTCCATTAGCATTCCATAGTATATTTGATAAACTAATTCAGTTTATAGAAAAACATAATTGTAGTTTGGAATACAAAACAAAAACCATAAAATCATCTGGAACAAAGGCAAAAATACCAACTGAATATACATTAGAAGATATGTGGGCGATTGATACATATACATTAAACGAAGGTATATTGGTTAAAAAAGCAACAGAACAACACCCAGACGCAAATAAACGCAAACTGATTATTGCGAACAAAAGAGGATTTAAGGGGGCGTTTATTGATGAAGGAAAATTGTGTTTGACTGGAACAGAAAAATTTTATATGTTAGGAGAAAATTTAGAATTGATATTAAAAATAATGAATTTTGGTATTTCAAACATTTTATGTGATTACACAAAATACAGAATGTCATTTTTAGAAAAAGAGGTTTGTAATTACATTCCAGATATTCGTAAATTAGGACTTGCGGATATTACAGAAGACGAGTTTTACAAGTTGATAGGATTAACATGCCAAGAAATCAACCAAATAAAACATCCGTCGTCAAATATCAACCAAATAAAAAATCCGTCGTCAAATGAAGTAGTGGAAGAAGATAAAATGGTGATAGAAATTGAAGTAAAACAAAAGGTAAAAAAGTTGAAAATAGTTAAACCAAAAAAGAAATTATTAATTGTAGAAGAAGAAACCGCATAAATATTATTAGTTGTAAATTAATTATTTAGATAATTATACCCAATAAGGATTATCTATATATTTATGTCTCATCTTTGTATAGTTAATGTCAGACAATTCAAATAAACGTTGTCCTGCCGGACAACAAAAAAAAAATGGTGTTTGCAAACCATTTGGATATGTTTTAGTAGGAGAAGATGAAACAGTTACTTTTTTTAAAGATGATACAAATAGAATTGGGGAATTTCTGCCAGATAAATATCCGCCATGTGCGAAAGGAACTCGTCGTATTGCACACGGACAAGCATGTTATCCATTTATTACGATAGGAGATAAGAAAATATACTATATTACGTCTTTAGTGAATCCGCCCTTACGCAAATACTTTTTTGAAAGCAAAACTGTAAAAGGACGTAAGAAATGGCTATCTGAAGCCGAAATTGATATATTTGGAATAAAAGATGCAGATAAATCAAATGTTGCCGTGAAACGACCGACACAAACTATAAAAAGAAAACCTACAGTTGTTTTACAAGCTGTTTCTCCACAAGCTGTTTCTCCACAAGCTGTTTCTCCACATGTTTCTCCACATGTTTCTCCACATGTTTCTCCACATGTTTCTCCACATGTTTCTCCAATGCCTCGTATTTCTTCTCCCGTAAATAAAACACAACGGTGTTCAACTGGAGAAAGAAAGAGAAATGGTGTATGTGTTCCCTATGGGCATATTCTTATTGATGAAGATACTACTGTAGAATATTTTAAAGATGACCCCAATCGTCCGTCCGATAATTGGATTAAACCCGGAAAACCTTGTAAAAAAGGAACTAAATATATTGCCTATGGTCAAACGTGTTATCCATTTTTAACAAAAGGTAAAACCAATATTTTTTATATTTCGGGCGAAAATCCAAATAAACGACGATATTTTTTTCAGAGTGTATCAGCACCTAAACGTAAAAAATGGTTATCGGAAATAGATATACAAACATTTGAACTTCCCGACGCAGAAATAGGACCTACCAACCAGCCTCTCCCAAAAAAAACAATTAAACGTCGTGTTCAACCGCCAACTGTTCAACCGCCAACTGTTCAACTGCCAACTGTTCAACAACCTACCGTTCAACAACCTACCGTTCAACCGCCAACTGTTCAACCGCCAACTGTTCAACAACCCACTGTTCAACAACCCACTGTTCAGCCAACAGAAAAAGAATTAAAACGGTGTGCAACTGGAGAAAGAAAAAGAAACGGTGTATGTGTTCCATTTGGGCATATTCTTATTGATGAAGACACTACCATAGAATATTTTAAAGATGACCCCAATCGTCCGTCCGATAATTGGGTTAAACCCGGAAAACCTTGTAAAAAAGGAACTAAACATATTGCCTATGGACAAGCGTGTTATCCATTTGAAATAAAAAATGGAATAGCTCAATACTATGTTGAGGTACATGGGGAAAAATATTATTTCACGAAAGACACTTCCGTAAAAGGTCATAAGAAATGGCTAACTACGGCGCCTCCTCTTCCTATTCCTTTAATTACACCTATTAGACCTCCGATACAACCATCACCAACACCTCCACAGCTATCACCTATACAAGAAGAATCTATACAACAACCAACGCCTCTACAACAACAAGAATCTCCTATAAAAGAATTATCTCCTCTACAATTACAACCATCTCCTCTACAACAACAAGAATCTCCTATAAAAGAATTATCTCCTCTACAATTACAACCATCTCCTCTACAACAATTACAAGAATCTCCTATAAAAGAATTATCTCCTCTACAATTACAACCATCTCCTCTACAACAATTACAAGAATCTCCTATAAAAGAATTATCTCCTCTACAATTACAACCATCTCCTCTACAACAACAAGAATCTCCTATAAAAGAATTATCTCCTCTACAACAACAAGAATCTCCTCCACAATTACAGCAAGAATCTCCTATAAAAGAACTATCTCCTCTACAACAACAAGAATCTCCACAACAATTACAGCAAGAATCTCCACAGCAAGAATCCCCACAACAAGAATCTCCTCCACAATTACAGCAAGAATCCCCACAACAAGAATCCCCACAACAATTACAGCAAGAATCTCCACAACAATTACAACCATCTCCTGTAAAAGAACCATCACCTATATCCGTATATATTCCTCCAATGAATCGTTTGTTTAATAAACAACATATTATGTCACCAACCCCGTTTTCTCTTCCTCCTCCTTCCAAAACATTCATTACTGATTTGGATGATCATCTTGATTTATCACAGAGAAATGACCTATTTCCCACCTTATATCCAAATATTAATGACCCTCATTTTAACCAGAAACTCTCGCAAAAAAAAGAATTCCAAGAAATAAAATACGACAATCAAGTGTATAATGTGGAAGAGAGGGCAAATCAATTATGTAATGTAACGAATTTTGAACTTGCCCCCTATCAATTATTCGTTAAAAATTTTCTCTCTATTCATACCCCCTATAACAGTTTATTGTTATATGCCGGACTCGGAACTGGTAAAACGTGTAGTGCCATTGGAATAGCGGAAGAGATGCGTTCGTTTATGAAACAGTCTGGAATTAAAAAGAAAATAATGATTGTAGCAGACCCCAATGTCCAGAAAAATTTTCGGTCTCAATTGTTTAACGAAACAAAACTTACATGGGACGACACGATTGGTTGGAATATTCGGTCGTGTGTGGGAAATGCATTGTTGAAAGAAATTAATCCAAATGAAATGGGACAACTCTCGGAATCCGAAATAATTCAATATGTAAATAAACTAATCAATAAATCGTATGAATTTGTTGGATATAGAGCACTCGCCAATATTATTATGGGTCTTATGGATACGGACAAAGACGAACCCGATAAAAAACGAGCTATGCGACGAAAACGGACAAATATCCGGCAAATGTTTAACGGCAGGTTAATGATATTTGATGAAGTTCATAATATACGCACGTCCGAAGATGGAACAGAACAGACAAATAAAAAACCATCGCATAAAATAGGAAATTTATTGTTGGAAGTTGCGAGGTATGCGGAAAATATGAAACTATTGTTTTTATCTGCAACACCGGTTTACAACATGTGTTCCGAAATTATTTTATTGGCAAATATAATGAATGCAAATGATAAAAGAACCGAAATAAAAGTAAGTGATGTATTTACCGACAATGAAGGCACATTCCGTCAAGCATCAGTATTAAAAAATGGAATTAAAGTAGAAGGAGGAAAAGAACTGTTGATACGTAAATTGACTGGATATGTCAGTTTTGTTCGAGGTGAAAATCCGTATGTATTTCCGTTTCGTATATATCCCATGGACTTTTTTAAAGAACGTTCCGTATTAGACCCAGAATTTACATATCCGTCTCTCCAATTAAATGGAAAACCATTTACAGATAAAATTCAATACGTCGATTTATTTATTTCGCCGATAGTTCCTGCGTCCTATCAAGAAAAAGTATACACCGCCTTATCCATATTTCCTATGGAAAAAGAAAAAGGAACGGAAACGGGAGAAGAAGAAGGAGAAGAAGCGGAAAAAGGAGAAGGAGAAGGAACGGAAGCGAAAGAGGAAGAGGAAAAAGAAAAAGAAGACATGGACAATATTATGGCGACATATGGATATACGGTGTTGAATACTCCATTACAAGCCTTAAACATGGTTTTTCCAAGTGATGAATTGGATATGTCTCCTTCGTCTATCGACGCATTACGTAATAGCATTGGAGATAATGGTTTGAATAATGTAATGGAATCTTTATTTACTACAGTTATGCAAAAAGGAAAAGAAACCAAACGTCTGAAAAAACCGCCTTATGCCTACAATAAAAACACGCTACAGAAATATGGTCGAATTTTTGCTCCCAATATAATTTCAAACTATAGTGCAAAAATTGCATCGATTTGTGATGCCGTGAAACAATCTACGGGAGTGGTTCTTATATATTCTCAATACATCGGAGGAGGTATTTTGCCGTTGGCGATGGCATTGGAAGAAATGGGAATCAAACGATTTACAAAAAGAAATGGCGCGGATACACCTCTTTTATTAGAAACAAGTCGGTCAGTTCCACCTCTACATGCTATTACCATGACCCCCCATAAACATCCGCAAGACCCAATTGCCTATTATACAATGATTACTGGTAACGCGGATTTATCTCCAAATAATGCAAATGATATCAAATATTTAAACAATAACAATAAATATGGAGAGAAGGTGAAAGTGGTTCTTATTTCAGATTCGGGAGCAGAAGGGCTTGATTTTCAAAATATTCGTCAAGTTCATGTGTTTACTCCATGGTATACATTAAATAAAACCGAACAAATTATTGGCAGAGGTGTGCGAAATTTAAGCCATTGCGCATTGCCGTTTAATGAACGAAATGTTGAAATTTATTTGCATGCATCGTCACTTGGTGAAAAAGAATCCGCCGATTTATATATGTATCGATATGCGGAAAAAAAGGCAATACAATGTGGTCGGATAAATCGTCTCATGAAAGAAATATCGGTGGATTGTCGATTAAATATTGGTCAGACAAACATGAAAGTCGAGGATTTGGCGGAAAAAAACGGAGTCGCTATACTGAAAACATCAAGTAACAAAACTATCGAATATCAAATCGGAGATAAACCGTTTTCCAGTTTATGTGATTATATGGGGTCATGTGATTATACATGTCATGGACCAACGACAACAACGCCCATTACAAATTCATATACGTATACTGCCGACCTATTAAAAACCAACAATCCGGCATTGGTTGAAAAAATAAAGGCGTTGTTTCGAGATAAATTATTGCCGGTTTGGTCGCGCGATGAACTTATACGTGCATTGACCATTGTAAAACCATATTCATTAGAACAAATTTATTATGCACTTACCTTTTTGATTCAACATAAAACGGAATATTTGATAGATAGATACGGAAGATTGGGAAATTTGGTGAATCAGGGAACAATGTATATGTTTCAACCATTAGAAATCACCGATACACACGCAACTGTGTTTGAACGAAGTGTTCCCGTAGAATACAAACGAGGCGCTATTTTATTCGATGTTCCAACCAATATACAAGTTCCGGAAAATCAAGAAAAAGAACGAGTTGTTCCGAAACATCCCGAACTTGAACAATTGTATATTTCTACTATTACAACCGCCATGGAGAATATACCGGCAGTATCTCAACCACAATCCGCCTCTTGGTACACAATATTCGCATCGGTTCGACAGAAAATAATAGGCGATTTCGCGAATATTCCGGTTGAGTGGGAGAAAATGGTCACGTATCATTTTTTAGATACTGCAACAATTGCACAAAAATTCGAGTATGCAACGTCGGACTATTTACGAGGATTAAGCCCACATATTGTGTCTTATTTTAAAACATGTATATTTGCCGATAGATATATGATTTTATATGACGGACAACAAGATAAGAATGTGTATTACGTGAAAAAGACAAATGAACCAACGTGGGAAGAAAAAATAAACCAAGAGATATTTGAAGAGGGATTTAAAAGTCTTATGCCGGATATATTCAACGTATACGCAGACCTCTTTTTCGGTAAGCCGACCCTGTCCAGAAAAATAAACAATCATATTGGATTTATGACGGCATTTAACGGCGAAATTGTATTTAAAATTGTTGAAATAACTGGACGAAAAGGAAGTAAAGGAACCGTTGTTTCGAGTCTCTCTAAAAATAATAAAGTGATTCCCATGTTGAACCGAGTATTAAAAGAATGCCGTAACACAAAAGAATACACCGAACTTGAATTGAAATCCATCGATTTACGGCGACTTGCGGTTATGTTTGAAATGATAATGCGTGTCATGAATGAGACAACAAACTGGTGTTTCTTTTATCCCGAACAATTTAAGGCATATCAGCGAATTTATTTGGGAGTTTAATATCTCAATACTAATAAATGGCTTCCACACGCGACAATAATCAACCGGGCAACTATTTTATGGAACAACGAGCTTTAGAGCTTCAGAAACAATACATGACATATATTCCGGCAACAGTTGCGCCGGAAACGTGTTTTTGTGGGGACGGATTATTGCCCGGGCAGATTGGAAATCCACAATTGGCGAGAAATGCGGTGGAAATAGAATCTTTTTTGAGAGGAACGGGAACAAATGATTTAACAAAAAAAAGAGGACAAGTGATTCCTGAAATAAAAACATTGCGAACGTTGGATATTTTTGTTAGACCTGCCGTATTTGAATCTCCCAAATTTGTAATTGAAAAGGGACAACGATTACGTTTTTTCGAATAATGTATTACACCCTTGGTAATTTACACCTTTTCTCATTTAAAACGCCCATTTTATAGAGCAAAAAAATAAGAAAGTGTAAAATCAATAGTAGGAATTTCACCTACGATGGTCTAACTTTTTCCTCTTCATTTTGAGTATTTGAAGAGGTGAAAGACGAAATTTGAAAACATAATGGTCGTTCTTGTTTTTCAATCCAACACTTTGTTAAATTCATTATGTTTATTGATGAATTCGCATCTCGTGTTCTAAATACGGTTTGTTTGACTTGAGGTCTCACGCAGTTAGAACAAACTAAAAGACGGAACTGTTTCTCTCCATTTTTATGTCTGTAGTAATCTAAGTTGTTATAACATTCACAGCATTTCTTACTTGTATTACATTCATTTATGGTTATTGTGTCGTATTTCTTATGAATTTGTTTTCTTAATCCCTTATTCATTGTAGGCATAAAATGTTTCATTTGTGTACTTCTACTCCAATTTCCATAACCAATAAGAATATTGTCTCCAAAAGTTTCTTTGATTTTATTCAGGAAATTATCCATGCTTTTCTTACCATAACTATATTGGCGAAATTTCATTTTCCTCCAAGTTTCTCGTTGATAAAATTCAATTACTTTCTTATTCAACTTATCCTTTTCTACCAAATAGGACTTAAACTTTTCATAATTCACAGATTTACTATTTTCGGTAGAAAGTGTTGTTTCACACTCATTTATTTTATTTTTATTCTTTTCCTCTAACAAAATGCGTTGATTACATTTTGCTTTACTTTCTATTTTTCTTTGAGGTGCTGTATATTGTAGTTTCTTCCCATTACTATCCATCATATAAACTAATGAACGCTTTCCTGGGTCGCAACCCACTATATTTCTTTGTTTCAATTCATCTAATTGTTCCTTTGATAAATCCTCAATATTATAGAAATCTTGTTCAGGTAAGGTAGGCACTTTACTGCCCCATTTTTTATCTTTCAAATCCTTTCTAATAAATAACAAACAACAGGAAATACCATCTGTTTGGATTTGGTGATGAAAATGGTAATGTTTATTTTTGAATGTTTTATGGTTCAAGTTCAAAAATCCATTCCAAATATCATGTTGGTTATCCTTAATATTTTTCAACAATTCACCCTTCTTTATTTTATTCCCATCCTTATCTTTTTCAGGACAGAATAAACTTACCAAACATGCAGTGTCTAAAATAATATGTTTTGGAATAATATTATTTCGTAACGGTAAGGGTTGAAATAATTTACTTTCTTGTGTTTCCAATACAGTGTTCATATACAACATTCCTTTCAAATAAGAAAATGGTCTGACTTTCACATCATAATGAATTGACTTCTTGATATCCTTTGGAAAAATATGAGGCAAATGAGTGAGTTTCCAATCATTAAACAATTCATTTGTTTCTGTTTCCAATTCTAATACCTGTTTCTTGAATTGAAACAAGGTTGCTTTATCCTCTGTTATTTCGGTAGTTGTTTTATTGATAAAGCGTAAGAGGTGTTGAATAAAATGCTCTTGTGCGTTATTGGATAAAGAAGTATGAACTTGCGTAGCCAAATAAGGAAGCATAAAAGTAGTATTTTTCAAATTAGTTTTTTCATGGTTCAATAAAGGTTGGTATTCGGTTATGTAAAACTTATCTAACTTCTCTAATAATTCCGTATCAGCGCTTTTCTTACCTCTATTATCACGAACACCTAATACTTTGATACAATAAAGAATAAAAGTATCATCTATTTCAGGTAACGATAATTGGTTAGAATAACAATGTAAAATATACAATCGGATAAACTGGTAGGAATGTATCATCAAATCATTCATTTCAAAAACCAAATTATTTATTTCAGGTTGTATCTCATTACGGTTCAAAAGAACAGATTTGAGTGTGGTTTTGATGGTTTGAAAAGATGCTTTTTCATTATGCCTAAATGTTTTGAAATCGTCTTTCAACTTTTTCTTTTTTACCATTCTATATTTTATACAGAGATTTTATTTAAGTGAGTTTTGACGAAAAAAATTACTTATGCCTAAATATTTTCAACCACAGAATTTTTGTCTTTGTCTTTTCTTTTCAAGTAAGCAGTTTTATTATATTCTTTCTTTTTATCAGGTCTAACCACGTAAGAATAGTTAGTTTTTTCTTTATAATCCTTTACCTTTGATATAATTTCCTGTTTATGATTTTCGTAATAAGTTTTACTTCGTGTAGGAGCAGTATATTTTTTTAAGTGTTCTTTAGTTTCTTTCAGTTCATTTTCTAATAAAATAATTTTTTCTTCTTGTGTTTTATTTATTTTCAATAATTCTTCCATATTCATTTAGAGTGTAATTATAAAATATTTTTATATAAGTTCAATAAAAATTATATAAAATGGGCGTTTTAAATGAGAAAAGGTGTAAAACGCCGTTTTCAAAGAAGAGCTCCTTGTATTGGATTTATGATAATACTTGTTTCTTGTATTGTATCGACTTGTCGTAATTCTTGTTGTCGTAGTTGTCGTAATTCTTGTTGTCGTAGTTGTCGTTGTCGATAGAGAAATATAAGATATTTACAAATCACGTTTCCAATAAACCAACCTACCGAAAATTCCAATAATTTCCACGAAAGAATATTTATAATATAGAATACGCCATAATAAATTGACATATTACTGCCATATCTGATACTGTATTTTTTAACATTGATAATTTGTGTCTTTTTATACATAAACTATTTTCAATTTGATTGGTGAGGAACGCAGAACGTATTATTATATTCTCCGTAAAAAATATATGAATCATAAAAAAAAAATAGAATGTAAAGACCTTACATTTGAAGAATGTGAGCTTGTTATTTTACGAGAAGCCGTAGATGAAACGGAATTACGCGTAAAAAAAGAACAGTCGAACAATCCCGAAATAAAACGCATGATTAAGATTTTAGAACAATTTATAGCAGATAAAAAACTCGTTTGTTATGGAGGTATTGCGTTAAATAATATTCTTCCAAAAGAAGTTCAGTTTTACGATTACGATTTGGAGATTCCCGACTATGATTTTTATTCGCCAAATGCATTGACCGATGCCAAAGAATTAGCCGATATTTATGCATCCAACGGATTCGGCAATATTGAAGCAAAGGCGGGAGTTCATTTTGGCACATTTAAAGTATTTGTCAATTTTATTCCTATCGCTGATATCACCTATTTGGAAAAACGGTTGTTTTCCTACATGTTGAAAGACAGTATTTGTATTCAAAAAATTCACTATGCTCCTCCCAATTTTTTACGAATGAATATTTATAAAGAACTATCCCGACCACAGGGTGACGTATCCAGATGGGAGAAAGTATTAAAACGTATGATTTTATTAAATCGATATTATCCCTTTTTTGGAGAAACCAAAACAATCAAGGCGATTAAAAAACCATCGGAATGTGTGTCTATCGACATTCAACGAAAAATGGCAGATACAAACAAAAAACGTGTTGAACTTATTTATGATATTGTGCGCACATCATTTATACGAGAGGGAGTTGTATTTTTCGGAGGATATGCAAATAATTTGTATGAAAAATATCAACATGGAATACATCATGCCAAAAATAAAAAAATTCCGGATTTTGATGTATTGAGCGAAGATGCCGAAAAAACCGTTGAATATGTTATCGGACAATTAAAAGATAATGGCATTTCACCGACGACCATACGTGTTACGAAACATCCAGAAATTGGCGAATTGTTGTCTCATAGTTATGAAATTATAGTTGGAAAGGATACGGTGGCTTTTGTATATGCACCAATTGCGTGCCATAGTTACAATACGATTCGTGAAGGAACCGCCAAAGAAGAGACGTACGTAAAAATTGCGACGATTGATACTATGTTGTGTTTTTATTTGGCATTTATTTATGCAGATAAACCGTATTATGATAAGGACCGTATTTTTTGTATGGCGTATCGTTTGTTTGACACGGAACAAAAAAACAGATTGGCGCAATTTGGATTGTTGCGACGATTTAGTTACATGTGCTACGGAAAAGAATTAACATTGCAAGATATTCGGTCGAGAAAAGCCGAAAAATACACGGAATTAAAAAAGGGGACTACTGAATATGACATGTGGTTTCTGAAATATGAGCCTAACAAAGGAAAAAATGTATCATCCGAAAAAGATTCATCGTCAAAAAAAGATTCATCATCCGAAAAAGATTCATCATCCGAAAAAGATTCATCGTCCGAAAAAGATTCATCGTCCGAAAAAGATTCATCGTCAAAAAAAGATTCATCGTCCAAAAAAGATTCATCATCATCATCGCCATCTTCATCATCCGAAAAAAAGAAAAAAACGGAAAAGAAAAAGATAGTTCGAAAGAAAGCGCATATTCAAAAAAATCATATTCAGAAATTACTTCATACGCATACAAAAAAACAAAGAGGTAATTTTTTGGTTTAGCGATTGATTTGTTTAACCAATTGTTAACTAAAATCTTATCTTATATAAATAATGAGAATTACATACCCGAATGGAGAAGTTTATGAAGGAGAGTGGAAATACGAAAAAAAGAATGGATACGGTAAACTTACACATCCAAGTGGAGATATTTATGAAGGAGAGTGGAAATACGATAAAAGACATGGTATAGGTAAAATGATATTTGCAAATGGAGCAATTTATAAAGGAGAGTGGAAAGACAATAAAAAACACGGTCAAGGAACATATACATTTGCGAGTGGCGATATCTATAAAGGAGAGTGGAAAGACGATAAAATAAATGGTCAAGGAACATGTACATATGTAAGTGGCAACATCTATGAAGGAGCGTGGAAAGACAATAAAATGAATGGTCAAGGAACAATGACATATGTAAGTGGATATATCTATAAAGGAGCGTGGAAAGACAATAAAATGAATGGTCAAGGAACAATGACATATGCAAATGGCAACATCTATAAAGGAGAGTGGAAAGACGATAAAATAAATGGTCAAGGAACAATGACATATGCGAATGGAGCAATTTATGAGGGAGAGTGGAAAGACGATAAAAGACATGGTATAGGTAAAATGATATTTTCAAATGGAGCAATTTATGAGGGAGAGTGGAAAGACAATAACATGAATGGTCCAGGTAAAATGACCTATTTAGATGGAGATATCTATAAAGGAGAATGGAAAGATAATAACAGACATGGTCAAGGAACATGCACATTTTCAAATGAAGATATATACGAGGGAGAGTGGAAAGACGATAACATGAATGGTCATGGTAAAATGACATTTGCAAATTACAACATCTATTACGCAAATGGAGATATCTATGAAGGAGAGTGGAAAGACGATGTAAGAAATGGTCAAGGAACAATGACATTTGCAAGTGGCAACATCTATAAAGGAGAGTGGAAAGACAATGTAAGACATGGTCATGGTAAAATGACATATGAATATGGAGCAATTTATGAAGGAGAGTGGAAAGACGATAAAATAAATGGTCAAGGAACAATGACATATGTAAGTGGATATATCTATAAAGGAGCGTGGAAAGACGAAAAAAAGAATGGATACGGTAAACTTACACATCCAAGTGGAGATATTTATGAAGGAGAGTGGAAAGACGATAAAAAACACGGTCAAGGAACATATACATTTGCGAGTGGCGATATCTATAAAGGAGCGTGGAAAGACAATAAAATGAATGGTCAAGGAACAATGACATTTGCAAATGGCAATATCTATAAAGGAGCGTGGAAAGACAATAAAATGAATGGTCAAGGAACAATGACATTTGCAAATGGCAATATCTATGAAGGAGAGTGGAAATATAATAAAATGAACGGTCAAGGAATATTTACATTTGCCAATGGCAACATCTATAAAGGAGAGTTTAAAGACAATAACAGAAATGGTATCGGTAAAATGACATTTGCAAATGGAACGGTTCAAAAAGGAAAGTGGGAAAAGGGTGTTTTTGTTCCAAATCCATTTTTAAAAACCGTGAAATTATCTCCTCCTAAAAATTTAAAACTATTTACCCATATGAAAAAAACAGAACACAAACTCACAAAAAAACTTATACCTTCTCATTCTCAAAAAACAATTATGTCATTAGAGAGAAAAAGAAACTCAATAAAAACAAATTCTAAAATAAAAACAAACACTAAAATAGAAGGATTTGACCCGATTATGTATCAAGACCAACGTGTACAAGAGTATTTGGAAGAAGATAGAAAAGACAATATAGTTATTTTTTATTCAAAACAGTTGTTCCTCTCCAAACGTAGTTATTTCCAAGACGCCAAAGATGATTATTTCTATGCTTGTAATCGTACCGCTCGTGGATTATTGCCCAAGACAGAAGATGTGGACGAATCTTCCAAACTTCTCAACACCGGAAAATTGGGCTTGGTTCCTTCCATATATGTCCCAGAGAATTTTGTTATACATGTTATTTTTGGAACAACTCCCTATTATATTTTATTGGATACCGGAAAGGAAATGGTATCGGTTATTAGTGAAAGTATTTGGGAAAAACATAAGAATCGTGATCCAACGTTGGATATTGTTTCTGGGTCTCATTGCCAAGCAGGTCAAAATGGAAAAGTTGGTATTTTATATGAATATAACCAATCCATAAGTAAAAGTAAAAGCAACTCACAAAAAAGACAAACCAGAAAAACAGTATAAATATACGACTGCTTTGATTTGTTATAAATTAGGTCAGGAATATCCTAACCTAATTTGATTCGGTCATTAACATCTATTTTTATAAACATATATTTTCGTCATTATGTGTCTATCAAAGAGGGGCTTTGCCCCTCTTTGAGAGACACGGACTATATGCAAAACACAAAACACAAAAAACAAATATTTCTTCTATCGTATTGCTCCCGATAAGATATTTTGGGCAAACGGATTGTCTCTCAATTGTCCCAACACATCTCCATTGTTTCGGTCAAGTTGTTGATTTGAATACAATCCTTGTGGTTGTCGGACCGACCCAAGACTTGAACTGTCGACTCCAATATTATACGGCAAGTTTGGCGCAGCCGAGCGATTGTTTTGAAATTGTTCTTGTTTGATAGAATTGTTTCTCTGGTTCATATCAGTTTGCAATAATGACATATTACCCTGTTGCATTCGCCCCGAATTTTGTATAACGGAACTCTTTATTTCATTGTTATATTGATTGTAATCTGCCACATATGACATCGGTTGTTTGGCTCTATCCGATGCAGACGAGTTTCCAATATAAGAAAAATTCGATGTCGTGTCTCTTTGATTTTCAATCGGTTGATATTCCGTGCTTTCGTATCCTCCTCCTCGTTGGTTGGCATTCACGTGTAAATGAAATTTGGAGTTTATCGTGGTTTCTTTAATAGTTGTCAGTGGTTTGTCATTCGGGTCAAATATATACGATTGTGTTACGGAAGGTTTTGCGTTTTGATAAGGTCGCATGGTGCCAATAGAATTTTCTTTTCTTGACGGACGTAATATATCTAAAATAGGCGCAATGATTTCGGTAATTGCGCCACCTCCCGCCGAACCAAAGTAACCTTTTTGACTATTTGCCGAACGGTTATTCATATACGACATCTGTCCCATCATAGAATAATCATTTTGCGTTGCAATTCCCTGACCCGCCCGATCTGGCACCGGCAATGGAACCGAACCCAATGCATGATTATGGGTTGGCATGTATTCCCCCGAAATATAATCACTCGAAACGGAACTTCCCGCACCCCCAGAATACGCCGATGTGGTATCATTTCGAGTTGTCATGTTTTCCGTTTGCATGGGAACCAAGGTATATCCTTTTTCCGCACCGGTGGTTGTGAACCACCTATCTGCGCCCAATGCCGCCGTTGTTTCGGGACGATTTTTTTCCTGTTTTCCGAGAGCGCCTTGTGATTTAATAAAATGATTGGCGGGTCCCTCTCTACCTAACGCAATAAGTCCGGACGCTTTTGGTTTGTTATTCACACGAAGCTCATCCACCGATTTATCTATCCAATTTTCACGGTCTAACATACCCGAATTATATCCACCAAGTCCTTCACTTCCCGCACCAAGTCCAAGCCCGGGCGCAACTTTTATTTCGCCAAACGGTTTTACATTGTTCATTTTGGTGGATACATTCATTCGGGATTGAATAAAATCACTTTGGTTCGGCACACCATACGCATATTGTAAATTGGCATGAGGAGAAAAAAGAGGCGCCTGTTCTTTTTTCGAAATGGCTTGAGACCCAGAACCATTATAATTATCCAATACGGATTCATTTGAATTGTCGCTCACGTGTCGCGTGCGTAAACTACCTCCAAAAAAAGGAACCATGTTATTATGTTGGAAATATGTGCTATCGACTTGTTGTCCCGTTAAACTGGCATATTTTGTTACATCGTTTGTTTTTGAATTTCGCATAGGTGTATCGGGATTGTCTAAAACCGATATACCGCTGTTTGGATTAAAAAATTTATCCGTGTAAACGGTTTTTCCATCGTACCGATTGTCGTGCGATAATGCACTTGTTTGGTCGGTATCGCCCGAAACAATGGGATATTCAGAAGGATAATTTCGATTTGGTATATTGGTATTTGGTAAAGCATTTGTGTTGGATGTGAAATGTTCCTTTTTTGTTTTACGTTGATTTGAAATTACATATAGCGAACCTAATGTAATTAGAGGAACTAAAACTTCCATTTTTATATTATATCATTATTATATATTGGAACTGCTCCCTTGTTCTAAAGTCCGTATTATGACTTATGTGCGTGTACATAATTTATCTGTCGAAAATCTATAATGGGAACTATTGGCACATGATTGTCTTGTTCCAGTTTTCTCGTATCAATATTTTCATAAAATCCACGCGCTAAACCGAATGACCCCTCTACATAATCTCCCGCCCGATGTTGCGGATTTAATTGTGGGTAGGACCAATTACTTTGCTCTAAATCCCGATACATCCATGCTGGGTGGGAGGCTCTACTTTCTTCTACAAAAGACGATATAGTTGGAAATTGAACCGATTGGGTTTTTACGGAATAATCGGTATATAGTTTCGAATCGGCATCGTGTGACCCATGGTTTAATTTTCGAGAGAGACCGTATAAATCTGACTCTACGTGGACGGTATTTGTCATCATATTCGCGCCCCATTTTTGCATACGAATATGTGGGTCATTCATTAGCGGAACATGATTGCCCGGTCCAGGCACATTTAAATTATATTGCATTCCAAAACTGGAATCTTCATTTCGTTTTTTTATTTTTTGAGGATCATCAAAAAATCTACTAAATGCCATTTGGTATTATATGAGACTTTTACCTATCGATTTTATGATTTGTTTGTCTGGATTATTTCAATAAAGGACAACATCCTTTTTCTTCTTTTTCCGTTCGTTTGATTTCATTGTATCGTTTCAGTGTTTTTGACGAAAGGTAAAATCCATACATTTTATAGCATGTTGTATTTATTGGATTATTGTCACAAACTAATATTTGTAGAGTTAGAGAAGTCCCAAAGGCGGACTCCTCTAATCGGTCGTTATCACTCTCTCGAACGCCGAGCCTTGCGATTTGATTATGATCACACCATAATATTTGTAACGCAGAAGGAAGATTGTCCAGAGAAGTTAGTAGATTATTACAACACCATAATTCTCGTAAATTTGGAGGAAGATTGTCCAGAGAAGTTAGCTGATTAGTATAACAATATAATTCTTGTAAATTCGGAGGAAGATTATCCAGAGAAGTTAGTTGATTACAGCTACAATATAATTTTTGTAAATTGGGAGGAAGAGAAGTGCCAAAGGCGGACTCTAATCGGTCGTTACGAACGCAGAGCCTTGCGAGTTGATTCTTTCCACACCATAATTCTTGTAAATTGAGAGGAAGATTATCAAGAGATGTCAGTAGATTATATTCACACTTTACTATTTGTAATGTAGAAGGAAGATTGTCCAGAGAAGTCAGTTGATTGTTTGAACAATCTAATTCTCGTAGTCTGGGAGGAAGATGACCCAAAGAAGTGAGTTGATTACGATAACAATATAATTTCTGTAAAGTGGGAGGAAGATTGTTTAGAGAAGTCAGTTGGTTATTATTACAATATAATATTTTTAGTTTTGGGTATAAAGACAAATCTGGTAAAACAGTCAAGCCTTGTCTGGATAAATCTAATAATGACACATCATTTCTAAATTTATCAAATTCACAATCTATTACATATCTGTATAGACAATCAAACATTTGTATGTTTCAATTTGTTTATTGTTTCAATGAATAAATAATTTTTCAATTTTTTACAAAAAGCAAAATGAATGGTGCTTATGAAAAACCAGAAAAATATATCCAAGAAAAAAAGACACGACAAATCATATAAGCGATTTCATTTCAATAAAGGACAACATTCTTTTTCCATTCGTTTGATTTCATTGTATTGTTCCATTGTTTTTGCCGAAAGTGTAAATCCATATAGTTCCTTACATGTTGTATATATCGGATTATTATCACAAATTAATATTTGTAGATTGGAAGGAAGATTATCCAGAGAAGTCCCAAAGGCGGACTCTAATAATCGGTCGTTATCACTCTCTCGAAAGCCGAGCCTTGCGAGTTGATTGTTTGAACACCATACTATTTGTAACTTGGAAGGAAGATTGTCGAGAGATGTAAGTTGATTCTTTCCACACCATAATTCTTGTAAATTGGGAGGAAGATTATCAAGAGATGTCAGTAGATTATATTCACAATTTAATTTTTGTAATGTAGAAGGAAGATTGTCCAGAGAAATTAGTTGATTGTTTACACAATCTAATTCTCGTAGTCTGGGAGGAAGATGATCCAAAGAAGTAAGTTGATTATTGAAACAATTTAATGTTTGTAATGTAGAAGGAAGATTGTCCAGAGAAATCAGTTTATTATTGAAACAATCTAATTCTTGTAAATTGGGAGGAAGATTGTCCAGAGAAGTTAGTTGATTATTGAAACAATGTAATGTTTGTAGATTTACATAGAGAGATAAATCCGGTAAAACAGTCAAGTTTTTATATGATAAATCCAAGGTAGTTATACGCGCATAATATAATTCAAATACATATCTGTGTATATAATTGAACATTTTATATTCAATTATTTAAAAAATATGTATCAATTTTTTGGTTCTCTCATCAAATATTTATCATTATTTTAATAAAGGACAACATTCTTTTTCCATTCGTTTAATTTCATTGTACATTTTTATTATTTCCATTGAAAGTGTAAATTCATACATTTCATAATACGAATGTTCATTATATAATAATAATTTTAAAAAGAAACAGTCGTAAGAAGTTAATTGTTTTACGCAATCAAATTCTTCTTGTAAATTAAAAGAAAGAGGATGACGAATGAACTTAGTTTTTATTTTAGTTTTATTTATACAACAATGTAATATTTGTAAATTTGAAGGAAGATTATCAAGAAAAGTCAGTTGTTCGGTATCAAAGAATAATCTTTTTAGACTTGTAGGAAGATGGTCAAGAGGAGAAGTCAGTTGATTGTGGTCACATCGTAATTCTTGTAGATTCGGAGGAAGATTGTCCAGAGACGTTAGTTGATTATTATGACAATGTAATGCTTGTAAATTGGAAGGAAGATTTTCGAGAAAAATCAGTTGATTATTGGAACAATTTAATTTTTGTAGATTCGGAGGAAGATTGTCTAGAGACGTTAGTTGATTATTATGACAATGTAATGTTTGTAGATTTACATAGAGAGATAAATCCGGTAAAACAGTTAAGTTTTTATATGATAAATTCAATTCGGTTATACGTGCATAATATAATTCAAATACATATCTGTGTATATAATTGAACATTTTATATTCAATTATTTAAAAAATATGTATCAATTTTTTTGGTTCTCTCATCAAATATTTATTTTAATAAAGGACAACATTCTTTTTCCAAATTTTCAATGCGTTTGATTTCATTGTATTTTTTAATTATTTCTATCGATGGATATCCATACAGTTCCTTACATGTTGTATATATTGGATTCTTTTCACAATGTAATTCTTGTAAATTGGGAGGAAGATTATCCAGAGAAGTTAGTTGATTATTAAAACAACATATTTTTTGTAAAGCGAGAGGAAGATTATCCAGAGAAGTCAGTTCATTGTTTGAACAATTTAATTCTTGTAGATTGGGAGGAAGATTATCCAGAGAAGTTAGTTGATTATTAAAACAACATATTTTTTGTAAAGCGAGAGGAAGATTATCCAGAGAAGTCAGTTCATTGTTTAAACAATTTAATTCTTGTAGATTGGGAGGAAGATTATCAAGAGAAGATAGTAGATTATTATCACAAACTACTATTTGTAGATTCGGAGGAAGATTGTCGAGAGAAGTAAGTTGATTCTTTGAACAATACAATATGCGTAGATTCGGAGGAAGATTATTCAGAGAAGTCAAATTATTATTTGCACAATCTAATTCTTTTAGATTCGGCGGAAGATTGTCAAGAGAAGTCAAATGATGATAATTACAATGTAATATTTGTAGATTTGGAGGAAGATGAACCAAAGAAGTGAGTTGATTCTCTCCACAACGTAATTCTTGTAAAGTAGAAGGAAGATTATCCAGCCTTGTGAGTTGATTATTAAAACAATATAATTTCTGTAAAGTAGGAGGCAAATTATTGAGAGAAGTTAGTTGATTGTTATCACAATATAATATTTTTAGATTTGTGTAGAAAGATAAATCCGGTAAAACCGTCAAGCCTCGTCTGGATAAATCTAAAAATGACACATTTTCACAATCATAATATCTAATTCCATCAATTTTATAATATATTCCAAATACATATCTGTATATATTTTGTATGTATGTAGCTGTTGGAAACATAACATATTCAGGCATTTTCTCAGAAAAGGGATTTATTGTTTTGTTTATTATTTCAATAAATAATATTTCAATTTTTTTCATTATTTCCTACAAATAAAGCAAAATGAATGGTGATTTTGAGAGAGATTTGCATGGTCAAAATATCGTTCTTCCATATATTCGTATAGACTGCGATCTTCATTTCTTGTGGTCGAATAAAATATAGGCATATGTTGTCTCTCTCCCACTTCTAAAAATTGCGACTCAGCGTCCCACCAATATTCTTTTTTTTCTTTTGTTGTTGTTGTTGTTGTTGTTGTTGTTGTTGTTGTTGTTGTTGTTGTTGTTGTTGTTGTTGTTGTTGTTGTTGTTGTTATTGATGTTTCTTCTTTAATAATATCTTCTTTTTCTTGTCCATACATTAATCCCAATAATGGAAATTCTTCAGAAAAATGCTCTCTCTTTATAAAATAAAATAAATTCTTTCGAATACTTACCATATATCTTCCTTGACAAAACCATGCAAAAAATGTCGACATATCGATAACTATTTCAGGCGGTAATTCAACGGCATCCATATCCAAAATATCATCGTATAACCTCTGAGGAAAATCATACAAAGTATTCATAAATAGAGAGATAATTGTTGGATGATTCCATTTCTTTTCTTTGGTCTCTTTTTCTTTTATCATTTCTTCTCTTAAAATAAAATGAAATCGACGTTCCATTTCAGTTATTGTCATTTCATCATATAATACAAAAGGTTTGGTTATTATTAAATCCGGTCGTAAACGAACTATATAATTATATTGAAATCCTTGTATTTCTTCTTTCCATTTCATAGACTGATACGACAATAACAATTGATAATATTCAATCATAGAACCGCTTGTTCGTAAGTATTCTCTCTGATTTGGTGAAATGTGCATGTTTTGTAGTAGAGGAAGCTGTATGTATTGGCGATAATGAGGGTCATGTTTATGTAACCAACGAATTGAACAAAGAGCCGGTCCAAGTATTTTACAAAATTCTTCTTTCGTTGTTCCTTCTTCTTTCGTTGTTCCTTCTTCTTTCGTTCCTTCTTTCGTTGTTCCTTCTTTCGTTCCTTCTTTAGTTCCTTCTGCCGTTTCTTCTTGAATAGTCGCAAAAATATGCACATTGTTGGGATGAACATGAACAATATTCTTCATTAAAAAAGGCAATGTTTTCATACATGTTCGTAATTCACCCGTCAATAAAATCGCAATCATACCACAATTTCATACCACAATTCTTTTTATATTTTTATCATCTTTTTTATAATTTTATTCTGTTCTGTTCTTCAGAATTATTTATATATGTTGTAAATAAATTCTTAAACCATTGTTTTTTTGTTGAGTCGTTTCCTTTATAAAATATCATGGTCAATGCTTCCGTATGAAGAGTCGAATAAATCTTTGTGTAATCCTCTATCAAGAATGGAATCGCAACGGTTTTATTTTTTGTCGAATACATCAGAATATTTTTAAAGGGATTTGATTTATTGCTTACATATCCAATATTATTTACATAAATTTCAATATCGGGGTCTTTCGTATCTTCAATTTCCAAATACGTCTCTCCAATATGTGTTCCAATATGTGCGTATAATTCGTGGCGATACAAACGATGAATTAAATCGGTTGCTTTTGAACGCGCGACTTTTTGTTCGTCGGACAACTGAACGAAATCCGTGAATAACCATTTTATACTGTCTAATATATAATCATCCGTGAATGTGCAAAAGAGCTCCATATCATCTATTCCCCGACTTTGATGTAATATCGGGTCAAGGGCAACCATAATTTCAGTAAGCATCAGTTGCGCAGATACGACTGCCTTGTGTGAATATACGGTTTTATGAAATTTATGTCGTTCGGTAAATAAATCAATAATATCACGAGCCGATTGTTGCTGATAACAAATATGTGTATTAATAATGTAAATATAATTCACTAATCGGTCAAAATTAAATCCCATCGGTATGCCGATGGTGTATGCGTCACGGGTTAAATAATCGAATTTATCTACATCAATTCCTGTTAAATAATTGGACACAATTTGATACAGAAATCCTTTATTCGTCGGTCTCGGATGAATGATGTCAATAATAAATTGCAAGGGAAGACTTATGTCGGAAGTTCCCTCTTTTATGTCTAAAAATGCGCGTAAATGCGACGAAGCCATAACAATTTTTATAAGTAGTGCAATCGACCGAGATTCATGATGTCGCATCGGATGATTTGTCGCATCCGGACGAACACGGGTTAAAAACCAATCATCATACAGGTGACTGAAAGGTCCGTGTCCCAAATCGTGACACAATGCGCCGATTTTCACAAGTTCCATTACATAATCGTCCAATGTATAAGGAGAAGATGCAAATATAGAATAATAAGGCTGTAATTCGGTAATAGAGGCGAGATAGGCGCGTATATCGGTTTTACCGGCGTAATTATTATCTTCAATAACAGATTTAATTCGTAACAATATACGTTCTGCCAAATAGGATGTGCCGATAGAGTGGTCAAATCGGGTATGTGTTGCGTTTTGATATACAAAATATGCTCCACCGAGTTGGCGCAAATAACGCAGGCGCTGGAAAATCGCCGTATCAATAATTTCCATTCGAATATCACTTATGGCAATATATCCATGAATCGTATCATGGATATGTTTATACGGATGATTTATGAAATAGGGTGTCATAGAATGTAGATAATGTAAAAAAGTAGAAATTATTTTTATCAATTTTACTTGTTGTATTTATGTTTTTTTCAGTTTTTTTCTTCTTTAACTACTTTTTCTTTGACGACTTTTTCTTTGACGACTTTTTCTTTGACGACTTTTTCTTTAACCACTTTTTCTTTGACGACTTTTTCTTTAACCACTTTTTCTTTGACGACTTTTTCTTTAACCGCTTTTTCTTTGACGACTTTTTCTTTGACGACTTTTTCTTTGACGACTTTTTCTTTGACGACTTTTTCTTTGACGACTTTTTCTTTGACGACTTTTTCTTTGACGACTTTTTCTTTGACGACTTTTCCTTTAATGAGACGGTCTGAATTTGTTTCCTTGTGTTTAAGTGCATTTTTTTGTTTTGGTGTTAGATTATCATATATATTTGAAAAAGTAGATATATATTGCATGTCAACCATAAAAGTATCTTTTGATATAGAATATGCATCAAGTAACTGTATTGCGTTAGTGGGACAATCATGTCCAAGATAATACATACAAATATATTGAATATATGAAATATAATCCAAGCGAAAACCGCCACACTTCATATTAGCAAAATATGTAGCGAATCGTTTAGAAGAACTATGTTTGCTTAACCATGTAGAAAACACAGGAAATGTTTGTATTGTGCGACTGTGTGTATGATAACCCGCTTTTACTGCAGACATGGCTTGTATTGGGAGCAAATCCCATCCTCCACTACTTGCCAAATCCATATCTGATAATGCATCTGAAGCTAAGCTCAACTGGTCAAATGCGTCAGGTTCGGTCATATATTTAAATGCGCCATTTTTCGATACATCGATATAATTTTGTTGAATTAAAAGTGGAACCAGTGAACAATCCACAAAAAAGCGATTATACCGTTCATTTATTTGTTTTGTTTTATTTGACAATATTACAGAACATGAGTCAAAGGGAGATTCACGAAGTATATTATCTTTTACCGATGATGCAAATTGCACACAATGTAATACTTGACGTACGTCATTTCCATTTTGCTCGGTCAATGTCTTGATGGATGCGAAATCAACAGAAATACCTTCTTTTTTTGCAATTGTAACAATTCGATTTGCGATACTAATACTTATTGGGCGATGCATTCGTATATCGTAACAATGTGTTGCTAAACTGCGTATTTTTGTATCATAACGGTCATTACAAATACAAATAATAGGAACACAAGATAGTCCAATTATGCGTATAAGTTCGGACATACCTCCGTTATCACCACTTCCCATACCATCCACCTCATCCATAATAATAAGTCTACGTTCGAGTCCTAATATACGTGGAGTCATTGCCATATCAAATACATTATCCTGAATTGCCTTTTTACTGCGTATATCGGATGCATTAAACTCGATTGCGGTATAACCCGATTCTTTAGCTATCAAAGAGGCAATAGTTGTTTTTCCAATTCCGGGTGGACCAGATAATAAAATACATTTTTTGTCAAGTTTTGTTGTCCATATACGTAACCATTCGGTTATTTTTTTTGTTATTTCTTGTGCACCAATAATATCTTTTGTTGTTGTTGGTTTATATTTATCAACCCATAAACTTGATTCGTTCTTTGATATCATTGTTATATTAGAATTGCAAATGTATATTAACAAATCAATTTTACCTTGGAACATTGCTTAATATTTTACTTTTTCTCCCTTAACAAATAAACCTCTCATAATAATACACATAGTATGTTTCAATATTTCGTTGAATTTATATCTACCATTTTATTTGCATACGTGGCGTTTTCAACAGGAAATCCTTTAGCAATTGCATCGGTATATGCGTTGCTTTTACTTTTAACTAAAAATATAACAAATGGATACATGAATCCAGCAATTGTTATTGCCATGGCATCAAATGGCACAATTCAGTCAGGAGAAGTAATTTTATACTGTTTATCGCAAATATTTGGAGCATTAGTTGCATTGGAGATATACAAACGATTTCGCCTATAATTTCTTTATACACTCTATATGAAAATTACGCGTACATATCGCAAGAAAATAGGTGGATATATTTATTCTAAATCTGTGCAAAAAAGCAATAGTCAAAGAAGTAAAACACAAAAAAAAGGTAAAACCAAGACCAGTTCAAAGCGCAAGACTCCTAAAAATAAGAGTAAGTAAATACATTATTTAGATTTTGTCATAATTTTATAAAACACATATATTCCAATAATAGCCATAGACCCGACAAATAAATGAGTTGCAATCGGAATAGTATGAGGAGGTTTTTGTTCTTGGTGTTCAGACATAATATATTATTATACGAATAAAGTTTTTGTCGTTAGACAAACGACGAAAACTATGTATAGGCATACTTAAATGAATATTTTAGAGGAATTAAAATATCGACCAGTGCCAAAATCTAAACCAGAATTTGTATTTCGTATTCACGATAATACCAATACAGATAAAGACACAGAAAAAATAGAAACAAAAGCAAAAGAAACCGAACAAAAACCTCAAATATTATTTAAAGATGTGCAAAAGGAAAGAAATATAAATCGTAAAGATATTCTGGCGAATTTTAAACGACGAGTTATCCCAGAGCAACCTGCCAAACAACCGGCAGAAAAAGAACAAGAAGCAGAAAAAGAACTACACGCAGAAAAAGAACAAGAAGCAGAAAAAGAACAAGAAGCAGAAAAAGAACAAGGAGCAGAAAAAGAAATAAGCGCTTCCCATTCTCTTAATCGACAAATACAATTGGTTATGGAGAAACCTGCTCTACAAAAACAAATAGGAGATATTGATGTAGATAAATATCGGGATATTATGAATGAACCAACCTTGACCGAAAATTATCGAGAGAGAGAAAAACAGATACAAGAGAAACAACCTGTAGAGAAACAGATACAAGAGAAACAGCCTGTAGAGAAACAGATACAAGAGAAAGAAAAAGAACCAAAAGAAAAAGAACCAAAAGAGAAAAAGAATAAACAACTTCAAGAAAAAGAAATCAATAATTATGTAATTCCCCCCGATCTTGTTGCTCGAATGCCTACTGCCGTCCCTTTAAAATTTAAAACATCTTCGTTTTATATGAATAATCGTAAATTATTCATCACAAAATTACAACATTTGTTTGAAGCATACAAATCCGAACTCGCCAGCACCATAAATGAACCTATTACGTGTAGTAGTATGAAGGCAGAGAATCGCGATTTCGAACTTCTTCTTCATCAAAAAGTCGCTCGTGAATATTTAAATTTATATACTCCTTATCGTGGTCTCCTTCTGTATTTTGGGTTAGGTGCTGGAAAAACATGTACGTCCATTGCTATTGCCGAAGGAATGAAATCCGACAAACGTATTATATTAATGACCCCCGCATCATTGAAAATGAACTTTTTCACAGAATTAAAGAAATGTGGAGACCCTCTCTATAAAAAGCATCAATATTGGGAATTTATTTCTATTGAAGGAAATGATGAACGGTCAAGTGAATTGGCAAAGGCGCTCTCTCTTTCTCGCGCAACGATTGAAGAACATGGGGGAGCGTGGTTTGTAAATATTAAAAAATCTCCGAATTTTTCAGAGTTATCGGCAACCCAGCAAAATCAGATTGACCAACAATTAAATGAGATGATTCGAAGTAAATATGTGGATATTAATTATAACGGATTAAATCACCGCATTATAAATGAATTCACGCATTATGATACGATAAATCCGTTTGACAATTCTGTCGTAATTATTGATGAGGCTCATAATTTTGTTAGTCGCATTGTCAATAAAATTAATGCCAAAGATAAGACGAGTATTTCATATAAATTATATGATTTATTGATGTCGGCACAAAATGCCCGTATTGTTTTATTAACAGGAACGCCTATTATTAATTATCCAAATGAAATCGGTGTATTGTTTAATATTTTACGTGGATATATTAAAACATGGTCCATTGAACTCGTCGACCCTCCCACATTAACGCGAGAAGGTATTCAGAAAATGTTTGACAGAGAGGGGCTTAAAACATACGATTATATAGAATACACCAAAAATAAAATTACAATTACCCGAAATCCATTTGGATTCGTAAATTCGGATTCATTTGATGTACCCAATGCGCCCCATAAACCACAACATAATATTACAAAAAAAGTAGCGAAGGGAGGAAGACAAAGACAAGGACAAGGACAAGGACAACAAGAACAACAAGAACAAAGACAAAGAAAAACCCGAAAATCGTTTGTTGGTGGTGATGATACTACATATCAAGGAGTTCATTTGGACGAAACGGGAAATATTACCGATGCCGAATTCATTAAATCCGTAAAACGAATATTGGAAAAAAACGGAATTAAACCAAAAACCATTGGAAAACCTATTTTATATAAATCTCTCCCAGATGAACGCGATGCATTTATTTCCAAATTTATCGATTTACAAAAATCCGATTTTATTGACGAAAAACAGAAAAATGTGTTTAATAAACGTATATTGGGATTGTCTTCCTATTATCGAAGTGGACAAGAGGGTTTGTTGCCAAGATTAGAAGAAACCGAAGACGGAAAACCATATCATTTAATTCAAGTGCCCATGAGCGATTTTCAATATAAAATGTATGCCGAAATTCGAAAAGAAGAAGTGTCCAAAGAAAAAAATGCAAAAAAGAACGCGAAAAAGGCTGTAGATGATTCGGTTTATACAACAACCTCAACCTATCGTATTTTTTCGAGAGCATGTTGCAATTTTGCATTTCCGACTCCGCCCGGAAGACCCCATCCGCGCAATGAACGAGATATTCAAAAGGTAGACAATCCAGATGCAGAAGATTTTGACGATGAAGCGCCCAAAAAGGGAGGAATGGTGGAAGAAGAAGGAATGGCGGTGGTGGATGAAGGAAAAGAAGGAGAAGGAGAAGCGGAAAGAAAAGAAATTATCACATATAAACAAGAGATTGAAAATGCTCTACAATTCTTAAAAAACAATAGCGACCGTTACTTACTTCCTACTCCCGAAGGTCTTCTCACATACAGTCCAAAATTCGCAGAAGTGTTAAAAAACATCAAGGACGAAGCAAATATTGGCTTACATTTGGTGTATAGTCAGTTCCGAACTATTGAAGGAATTGGTATTTTAAAACTCATGTTGGAAGCAAATGGATTTTCTCAATTTCGGATTCATAAAGACAAGGCAACATCGGAATGGAAAATTACGGAAGATGCAGAAGGCGAAGAAGGCACTCCCAAATTCGTGCTTTATACCGGAACAGAAGAGTCCGATGAAAAGGAAATTTTGCGTAATATTTACAACAGTAGTTGGGAGTCGGTTCCGCCAAAAATCGTTGAAGAATTAAAAAAACGTTCCTCCAATAATTTCTTAGGAGAAGTCATTAAAGTTATGATGATTTCCGCAAGTGGGGCAGAAGGTATTAATCTTCGAAATACACGATTTGTTCATGTAATTGAACCATATTGGCATTTGGTTCGAACTACCCAAGTTATTGGACGCGCGCGACGTATTTGCAGTCATGATGCCCTGCCTCGAGAATTGCAAACAGTGAAAGTTTTTATTTATTTGTCTGTATTTAGTGAAGAACAAGTGCGTATGATAAAATCGGGTAAAGGAGACAGACAATTGGAATTCACCGATTTCAGTAAACGCGATACATCGATTCTTTTTACGACAGACCAGAGTTTGTATGAATCGGCGCAAATAAAAGATGAAATCAATGAAAAACTATTGAATTGTATTAAATCTACATCGGTAGATTGCTCTCTATATCATACAAACAAAGACAATTATGTGTGCTACAATTTTGGAGTAGTCAAATCAAACGATTTTTCTTCCTATCCAAATATTATTGATGACGAGGGAAATATTTTTAATGAAAATAGAGCTGTTACGGGAGGTCCTACCATGGCTAAAATTTCTATTTTAGACAAGACGTATTTATACAATAAAGCGGAAACAAAGTTGGCAAAAATGCCGTTATACGATATGGAAGAATATGGACTTAACGGTAAAATACGTCAAGTGGGTATTGTGCATTTGGATGAAGGAAAACGTATAGAAATATTTTAGATTGTTTTCTTTTATTATCTATCTATCGCGTATATTTGCCAACTCGTGAAAACGAATCCACTACATAAATAACAAACACACCGACACACGCATACATCACAAATTCTTCGCCAATATGTGCTGTTTTTTCATGTTGTTGTTGTTCTAAAAGATGAATCATATAGTTTATTTTTTCCATAAACTGGTCCTGCTTATTTTCGGCGTAATATGGTTTAATATTTGTGTCAGTATACATCGATTTATAATTTCCATAGGATGGTGCGGATTCTTGATAAAAACCAGCACCAAGCCTTGTATTTATTTGTTGTTGTTGCTGTTGTGTTTGCTGTTGCGTTTGAGAGCGATAGCGTTCATCTACCGGTTCTCGATTTTTATTAACAACCGGAGGGGATAAAAACAAAGAGTCTCCTACATCTTCCTCTTCTAAAGAAGAAGAAGTTGCACCATTTCCTTTCATCAACGATTCTATAACGGATTGTTGTCGCGCATGATTTTCCGAAATCGTCTGGTCCAATGCAGAAAGCGTTGGTGCTGGATGCATATTTTCATCCGATTTTTTCGTTTCATTAAAATCACTAAAACCATGCTCTTTTGAAGGTTTTCCGAACGTTGATTGTCTTTTTTTTGTGTTATTTTTATTGGAATCAGACCAATCCGAATATAATAATGACATCCTCTTATTATAAAAAAATATATTTATATGGAACTTGGGTTACAAGATATCTATAGTAAGTATAATAACATAAAATGAAAATTAAAAATGTCTTGTGCTTTCTGCCAGTTCTTTTTATTACGATATTGGTGTTATATCCCATCGCAACCATTCAATTTGCCCATACGATTTTAGGCAAATGTATTTTATTGGTCATTTTATTTGCGTATACATCGGTAGATATCGTATATGGCATTTTTGTATGTCTACTTATTTTACTGTTATTCTATGTGCACCCACCTTTTGGCAGTCAAGAAAGTATGGTAGGACTAACAACAATAGATGACCCTATTATATATGTGGATATTAATTCAAAAAATAAGGATTTTCAACATGCAAACTGTTCTTCCGACGGCGATTTAATTTTTAAGGGAATGATTATAAAACCAGAGATGGCGGACCATATTTTTCCCGAACTTCAATTTCAACATGGACACAAATGCAATGTTTGTTCGGGAACGTGCAATTTTCATACAGAATCTGTTCCAGAACAAGAAACTACCTATTCAAATATTTTTGGACTTTTATGATTGTTTTGTTTTTTAGGAAGCAGATATATTTTCGTCATTATGCGTCTCTCAAAGAGGGGCAAAGCCCCTTTTTGAGAGACACGGACTACGACAATAATATATGCCAATCCACCACATAATTCCTATTTCTCTATATTATTATTTCATGATAGTTCTGTCACTATTATGCTACAGTTTTTGTAAAAGAGATATAAAAGAACTATGTATATTTATATAATGTATTATTATGCGTTAGGCATTTGTACTGTTTTGGCAGTTCAACGGGTACAATATATTGAAACATATTTGGTCACTTTATTAACCTATCTAAGTAAGATTCAGGTATTTTTACGGGAACAAATAAATGCCAATATATCTCAACAAACCCAGAATAATATATATAAGTGGTATGAATTTATAATTGCATATAATCAACATCGTTCTATGGAACCATGGTCAAAAGAGTGGATAAGTGTAACTACATTATACCATAATTCATGCAACAACAGTATTAACGAACGTTATTATTTGGAAGAACGATTTAACGTGAATCCTTGGATAGTTCAAAATAAAACCCCTTTATTTGAATTTAATCGACCGACTGCAATAGATTCTATTTATATGGCGGTAACAACCGATTCAACAAAAGAAGGGGAAACAAAAGAAAAAGGGGAAACAAAAGAAAAAGGGGAAACAAAAGAAAAAGGGGAAACAAAAGAAAAAGGGGAAACAAAAGAAAAAGGGGAAACAAAAGAAAAAGGGGAAACAAAAGAAAAAGGGGAAACAAAAGAAAA
>Ga0302185_10000062_pt1 | contig 93639 bp, 119 predicted proteins | sample II_Bog_E1_1_FD_200231 | JGI IMG/M metagenome (GOLD analysis project Ga0302185, IMG submission 200231) | Peat permafrost microbial communities from Stordalen Mire near Abisko, Sweden - II_Bog_E1_2 | ecosystem: Environmental > Terrestrial > Soil > Wetlands > Peat | place: Sweden: Abisko... | reverse complement strand
GTTCGAATTTTGCCTCCCCTTCTCCCTTTCCTTCCCAAAGGATGGGATTCTCTATATCTGCATGAACCGGGTTCATAAGCACAGCGAGTAGGGGATGAGTGTACGCATGTATCCATGCATTGGAGCACAAGTCTTGTTTAATGTCTCCCGTAGCCTCATGAGTTACATTCTCTCCCCATTGAGTTTCATTACGAGTCTTTCCTTCTTGCGTCGTGAGTTTATAGTAGATTGTCATAGTTTCTCCTTGGTGCCTTTCTTAACGAGTCGCATGGGTATGCGGCATACTAAATCCGCCTTTAGGCGTTGGGGTTGGGGTATTGACCTGATCCATTTATACACCAGCCTTTGCAGCCTTATACACCAGCCTTTGCAGCCTTTGCCTTTTGCTGCTCCAGGGTAGCTTTCAACGCCGCCAACAAATCATCCGTAGCCTTGGGAACTTCGTCCGCAGCCGGGGTGCAAACTTCCGTACCATTTGCCTTAGCAGCAATCATCTTGCGCACGCCAGAGAGATAGGGGTCATAGGCGGCGGGGGTGAATACTTCTTTTGCCAGTTCGGTTTCAGTCATAAGCTGCTTGACCAAATCAACTTCTGCCGGATTGACAACAACAGGCGTCCACTTGCCGCAGTTGCGAACTTCATATTCCGCGAACAAATAAGACATGACGATACCATACTGACCCTTGGGGCGAAGTGCAACAGTGTATTGGTGACCGCGGCTTACGAAGGTGCCGATAGCGATACGCCCCGTTTGCGCCAAGGCTTGCTGGAATGTGGCGAAGGCTTTTTCCCCACCCTTATCAGCGGCGATGTATTCGCTGGATTCGTAGTAGGTAACATCAATCGCATCAGCGGGAACAAACTCGGTGACTTTGAGAATTTTGTCACTAGTGGGCTTCTGAGCGTCTAATTCCGCTTGAGTGAGAGTAATGACTTTGTCCCCCACTTCTACACCCTTAAGGGCGTTTGTACGAGCGTTGGGGACTTCGGTGTCGCAGCAAGAGCAGGTGTATTTCTGCACCAAACGATTCGGACAAGCAGCGCTATGGTACATGTGGGTTTCGATAGCATCAACATCAGTGGCTTTCAGGGTTGCGGCGGGAATCAGCATAACGCCAAAAGCGGAAATATAACCCTTCCATGTGGAACGGCTGGCGGTTTTCTTATCTGGTGTATCGAGAATAGTCTTTGCATCGGCAGCGGAACCCATTGCACTTTTCAAATCAGCCGCCACATCAGAGCTACTTTTCTTTGTCATATCGCCTCCATCCCTAGTATACATCGGAAACACTGAAAATGGATATTTTTAAAGTATTTAAAATCAACAACTTATAACCGGGAAAGTTTTGATGCTCAGAGTAAACTTGTGCTTAGGTCGTATGTACGGGGCCCTACAAGGTGGCATGTGAATTAGTGGGTGTTGACTGGATTCGGCTAAAGAGAAATATTTTCTCGAACCAAGTCAGCCCAGCGGCCGATTCCACCCCTATACCCCAAGGCCCTGGCTGCAATATATGAAGGGCCGATCAAATCATTATAGATATTTTTGTGTGGGATACGGACGAACTGACCTCCAATAAGACGGAGGCGAGGGAGTGAGGGGTTTTTAGGGTCTGTATTTTCTCTTACAAGTTGGGTATAAGTTTTCACCGTCGCATTAATCAATTTGACGATTCCACCGATGTTGCCGACATTTGGTGCTGGTTCTTTAATCTCTGTCACATTCACACCGCAACCAGAGCCGTCATCCACTTCCAGGTGCAAACAGTTTGCCATAGATTGCCCTCTAAGAGAGGGTGTCTGTAGTCATTTAACCTCTAAATGGTGAATCCTTGCTGTGAAACTCTTCATCGATTTGCGTAGTCTTAGCAGGATCTAAGTTCATTCCGGTTTGCTTCGTACCTCGAATCGCCTCCAGACGATCCGCTCGCAGACTTCTACTACCTATTCTAATACTTTCAATGAAATTATAAAAAATCTTTTCATCTAAAGGGTAATCTGGAGTAAGAAATATTGGAGTTAACAAATCTACAATAGCCGTATTTTTTTGTCTTTCTGCTTCAATCAACAAAAGATAAAGTTCGGATTTGAACTCGTTCCCCATAATAGCTTCCAGCATACGAGCATATTTAACAACTTCCGATTCTTCTTGCTCAGTAGGAATTTCTACCGTAGGTTCGGTGTAAGAATTAATAGGTTGAATTGTTCCTTTCATCAGACCATCTACAGCTTCGTTAGACTCTAATTGTAATTGATTCAATTGAACGGTTTCACGTTCCTTCAAATCTTTTGTAATTACCGATAAAATATAGTCTTTAACAATTTCTTTAATTTGTTTTTCCCAAGCATCTATTGCAGCTCTGTACATCGTACTATCTGTATTTTCAACATCAGGGTAATCATGACTGTATATTAAACATAACAATTCATCCCGTTCTATATCCGTTAAATCAGCCTCACGGATTTCATTTTGTAGCCCTGCTTTTTTGAGAATTTTTAAGGCCGTCATTCGCAAAGTAGCACGGTGAGTAAGGGCCTGTTCCAATATATCTAGTTCTTGAAGAACTCTGGGATTTTCTAAACCAAACGGGTCTATTGAAGCTACGGATTCTGTTTCTGTGTACTTAATAATGCCGTTATCTCTTAAATAAACATAACTGTCAATCAAAGGAGTCTCCGCATAATCATGAATAAGTCCGATAATATCCGCTCGAATAAGATCATACATCAATTGACCGTAGGCATTGGGAGTTTTGTCAGCATTGAACCCACGATTGGGGCATTCTTGCTTAATCAATGCCCATATAATTTCATCGGGCATATCTTTAAATGTAGTGGGATTTTCTTTACCGGTAGCACAAATACATTGAAGAGTGGAGTGAGGTTTAATGTTTGTAAAGCCGCGATGAATTCGTTCTAACCACAACCGTTGAGGACATTTTTCATCGGGGTGAGTAAGAACATTATGAAAATTCCTTCCTTCACCAACAATCTCAGAATACTTCTCCAGATCAGATATAGGAGAAGTAAAAGTTCCATCGTCATTTATGTATTGCTTACCTAATCGAGCATCACCACCGAAAATAGCGTGGCGATCTACAATCATTAAATTTTCTATTTCCTGGAAACGGGGGTCATGTACCATACCCCAAACATGCCCTAATGTTTTTGTAAAACCGTTTTCACCAAAAACAATTTGATGCATAATTTGACAGTAAACAAATTCGTCTCGTTGCACTTCAGTTTCTTCTAAAATTTGATAGATGCGAACCTTGTCAGCCAGCATTCCAAATATACGTTTGAGTACAACATTACCATCATTTTCGCTTGCCATAATAATCAATTATCCTTATTTTTCTATCTATACACCCCTTTAGATAGTAAGGGCAATTTATTTGCCCACTTTATCAAATACTGAGTCCAGAGGAGATTTTGCCTATGACCCTTCTTCAGTTACCAACCATAACCCAAACTTACATCTGTCCCTACGGGAGAGCACGTTTCAGAATTATATTAGATTAAAAGGGGGTGATCCTAATTTCGCACAGGATCCCGGCGTGGGGAAAACTGTTTTCTTACGTAGGGGTCTTTGTGTCTTTACGAGGGTCTTCTAAATCAAACAACTTCTCCAAAAAATCTATCTCATCACCAACGGGTGGTTTTGAGCGACTATAGTATTTTTCTTTTGCTCTTTTAAATATTTCTTCTTTCAGCCCGTCATACATATCCCCTTCTTTAAAATGTCCGGGTTCCAACATTTTTTGCATTTTGAGTATACCTTTTTTACTAACATCAAAATCAAAGGACATTTGATCTTTTTCACTTTTACGCTCTGTATGCTCGCTTTTTTGTTTTTTCAACAGAAGTTCTCTTTGTCGAAGACCTTTCTCCCAAGCATCCAATTTTATAAAAAATTTTCTAAGTTCCGCAGCTTGGGCACGTAAAGTTTGTTCTGTTACTTGCTTTGGTTTATCCATCAATTTCCCATCCGTACTCATATAGAGCGTGTATTTTTTTTTACTATTATTTACCTTGTGGCTACCTTCGCATCCACAATTCCACCTGTTCTGCTCTGTCATCATTTTCCAGATTAATGACTTGTTCTCTACGTTCCTGTGGCCCTAAATCCCTGTCCCCATCGAAAGCCCACTCGTGGCTGTCCACAACCGTGCCATCGTGCGCCTTAACGCGATAGTAGAAAGCCGGGTTGAAAAGCCAGTGGCGGCAAGAGTTGAAAGCATAAAATTGAAGACGGTCACCATCCATGTAGGATGATTGAATCTTGAGGCATGTTCCGTCATGCGCAAGTAGCTGAATTGGTGTTTTTGGGAGGACACTGATTCCAACGCTTTGCATAGTCCGCCGTTCCATGCGTAGCTCTTTGGTTAAGTCGATCCATCCTAACCCAGCAATTATCCATAGCACTGCTGCACCGCCGAGCGCAGCGGGAATCAGCGACAACATCAACCGTCCCCAATTGCGCCAACCCGCCGATTCGCCGCTCTCGTCGCTAATTCTCTTCATTTGCGCCTTCTTCTTCCACTAACTTGTCATTTCATTCATGCTGAAACCAATTGTTAATCTCCAACATCCTGTCAATTCGACGGCGTTGGCGGGAGTTGTTGTCGCGATCTTTCATAATGACATCCGCCATGATTTCGTAATGGTGCTTACAGTACCAGTCAGCTTTCCAGACTTGGATATCAGCATCGACGTAGGTCATCTTGTACGGTGCTGGTTCGTTGCAGACCATGACGGAATACTCGCCCCAGAAATCACACTTGTGCGGCTTCTCACCGTCGTTATTCATCCAAAAATCCAGTATTATTACTTGGCGGGCAGGTAAGCATCAAAGCCTCAGTCCGTATTTGTTAATGTATTTTCTTACTCTACTTATTTGACCATCAGTACCTATACCATTAAAACACTCTTTAAAATGACTGGCTATTTTGTCGTAACAAGATGAACATACCCACATTCCTTTTACCCATCTCTTACTCTCACTAGGAGGAAACCAGTGCTTGGCATCCTTCTCACAGCCCACAAATTGACAACTACGCATCTTATTTTATCTCTACCGTCTGCTCAAAATGAGCGGCCAGTCCTCCGTTACGAAGCTTTACCGTCCAACCATCAGCTGCTACATAAGTAAATCCATGATTTGTAGCCAGCATGGGTTCGATCGCTACCCTGGTTCCGGACTCCAATTTTTTTGCGATTGACCCATCTTCTTCATTCGGGATATGAGGTTCCATGTGTAGTTGATTTCCAATACCGTGTCCTCCATAACCATGAACTACATGAAGATCATGATTTTTAGCTACCGTCTCCACAGCCTTGGCGATATCGTGGGTTGTGTTCCCTGCCTTGGCTTGCTGCACCCCAGCGGCAAGAGCTTCCTTAGTCGCTGCTACAAGCTTCCTAGCGGTCGCAGAGCACCCTTGTATGCGCCCTTCATCATCTACTGTACCACAAAGTACGGTAATCGCTCCATCGTCAAACTCCCCGTCTTTCTCGATTCCCATATCAAGTTTTATAACATCTCCTTCCTCAAATTTCCTATCCGATGGGATACCATGAATTACTTCATCATTTATGGAGACACAAATTGTATTGGGGAACCCTTCTTTGCCGCTAAAATTGGGGGGTTTATACCCCAAGAAAGCTGGCTTTACATCGTGAAGTTTGCAGAGATTGGCGGCAAAGCTGTCAAGAAATTTTCCTGTCATCCCAGGTGCTAGCATTTTCCCTAAAGTTTCAAGCATTTCCGGAAGTGGGCTGATCATAATTATCTCCTTAAAATTCGATTTCATCCATATCCAGTAGACTATCCGTGTCAACTGGAGTTTCATTATCAACAGTTACATTTGCGGCAAGACTGGCTTCCCATAAACGGTCTGAGAAATCCCTGAGGTACTCACTTTGTTCGATATTCTCTACCCATGATGTAGGTATACCATCCACGCCGTGTCTAGCTCCGGCGATAGTCCCACTAATAGCTGCTATAGTATCCGCGTCATCTCCAAAATTGGCGGCGTTTAACACTGTTTGTTCATAACCTGAATTTGCGAATCTAGTATTGTAAAAAATAGCGGCGGATACCGCTGGCACTACAGAAAAATCATCTCCATTGAATTTAGCGAATTCACCGACCTGTATATCTGAGATACCCAACGCAAATGCGGAGCCGAATTTTGCTACGGTTTTCCACGGACTCTGACCTTTACGCAGATCATTGAATGCTACATTTTGAGGATAAGTAGCTATAACAGATGGATTAAGAAATTGAGAACAGAGCATCAAAACATTTGATATGGCGATAGAAAACCTCATACCATTAATAGCCGCTGCTACAAGATAAGAAACTGTTCCCCCGCCTAATATCGCTTCTAGATTATTGTGGGTGTTGACGCTTTGCAAAGCTCCTATACGAAAAGCATAATTAGGATTCTTCCAGTACATCGCCCCTACGACACCGCTACGCATCGCCGTTCCATTACCTTTACCATTTAGAGCTCCAGATTTTGTCCAAGGAACTTTTGCACCTAATTTTCGAACTCCTTCCATACAAGTACCCCCTGGAGCACGATGATTACCGCCTAAAGGATTTGTACGCCATTCAACAAACTTCTTAGTAAGAACATCCATGAATACATCTTCCATTTCATGGGGTTTCCCTTCAATTAACGCCTCACCCAAAGCACAAAACATTTGTGTGTCATCTGTAAATTGATTGGGGATATCTAGGTCTACAACATAATGAGTTTTTTTAAACTCCACCGGATGTCCTATAGCATCGCCAATGGCTTGTCCAAAAACTGCACCTATAACATTATTTTTTCGTCTTTCTATTGATGTAGATTCTGTAACCGAAATAAGGGAGTGAATCATTATTTGTCTTCCTTTTGATGGAAATTGAATTTGAAACAATCATCACAGCGCCATTGATCATCAGTGAAATAAGTTTTGACTTTATGCGGGCATAATGCTTGAGCTAGCCAAGCTGGCCACAAAGAAAAATGTATTTGGTGTGGACGCCGCCACCAGTGCGTGGGCTTAGGAATGACTTGCATGAATCCAGTGAAATTCATATTCATATACCATAATAATACCACTAAACCTCAAAGTCTTCCATTTCCTTCTCATACTCATCAAAAAATTTTTTCTCTTCTTTGCTAAGTGGTTTTATCAAATCTACATTTTCACCTTTTGGGGAATTCTCTAGATGTTTTTTCATCCAATCAATGGCGCAGCGTTCACAACGAGGAGGGTTTAATGCAGTTATTTTTCGAGCTAAATCACTCACGCTACCAACTAATGGACGGGATTGCGTAATATGACAAATTGGGCAAACTCTTACAGAATAAAAAGCCGCTGCGTATTCATTATCCAATTCTTCACTATTTTCAGGATCTCGATCTGAATGAGTATCTGTATGTTCCATAGCCATTTGTATCAAGCGAGAAAAATGTTCATTAGACATTTCCCTATCTAACTCTTCTTGTTTTGGTAGAAGACCGTATTCCCATAAAACTTGCTCAAATTTAGTCATACAGGTGAATTTATCTTTTATTCCCAGCACAAACTCTTTTTGTATTTTTTGAAGTTTATTTTGATAGTTCATACTCTATTCTCAGTTAAAACATCAGGGGGATATAGAGTTGCGAATCGCTCTAAAGCATGTTCTATTTCCGCTTGGGTAAGTGGAGGATCAAATTGTGGGGCGTAAGTAAGGGCGTTATCACAAAACCAATGTAAGATATCGTAGACGGGAAATTTTAAAGGTCGGCGTTCAAAAATAGCATCCAAACCAGAGATAGCAGCCCAGCTTAACCCTGGCATGGAGGAAACCCGTGCTGGGTGTCGTTCTTGTGCTATAAGGCTATAAAAAGCCTGTACTCTATCTTTACGAATGTGAAGATAATAGTAAGTTTGAATATCGGAATTGAAAACTCGAATTTCTTCAGTAAGCATAAAATAAAGGGGCTAAGATATAGCCCCTCAAATAAATACGCAAAAGTTTGTTAAATTAGAGTTATAATCTTACTCTAACACCGAAATGTACTCCGGGGTACATTGGATTTACTAGAACATATCCGCCATCGTATTCATCTACATACACTTCATCATCGTACCAGTCGGATGGAATAGGCTCCAAAATCACAAAGTAGGCATCATTGTACCAGAACCAGCTACCTATGCCGAATCGTGGACCCCACCAACGGCATTCACCCCAGAAAAAGGGATTGCCAGCTCCCCAATGACCCGCGAAGTAACCATGATCAAATCTTCCGTTATGGAAATGCCCGCGGGAAATCCTAGAATGAGCAGAGCGTTGTTGCACTCCTTGGTGTACAGCACCCCCTGCATGCACATTACCGCCATGCTGTGAGCCACCATGAGTCCCACCGCCACCATGAGAACCGCCAGTGGAATGCTGAGCATACACAGGGAGAGTGAAAAATAGGAAGGTTGAAAACAGCCAAAACAATGATTTACGCATAATTGTCTCCTTACTCTTTAACACTATTATAACACCCAAGCAGCAAAAAAGTTGCTATTTACCTCCTGCTTGTTTGTTTGCCGCAGCAACCATTTCAGGGGCTTGTGGATTATTTGTGACTACAGCTGTCGAAGCTTGTGTCTGCGCCACAGTAGAGTGGACATTAAATGCTTTAGCTACAACACCAAGACCAATTAAACCGATTGCTCCAACGAGTGCAAGTACATGCGTTAAAGTTGAATCCAAAACAACTCCGGCAGTTTGACAGGATGCAATTACTAGAACTGGCAATCCTGCTAGAATACCGAAAATAGTGGTTAGATTGTTAACAATAACCGCGAGTGAAAAATTAGATCCCATAAAAAACACCTCTATTAGGGGATCGTGGTAGTTGAGAAAGTGGGAGCGATTTTTTCATATTTAGCGGCACGAAATCCATGAATTCCACACCAAGCACCCACCCCGGATAGAATCATGCCTAAGCCTAGCAATAGTCCGTTATGATCCCCAAAAATACCGGCCGCGAAGAGAAGTATCGTTGGGCAAACTCCTACCAAGATAGCGCCCAATTTTCCCCCAGGCACACGAAAAGGTCGAGGCAAATCTGGTTCTTTCCAACGCAATACCACTAAAGCGATAAACTCCAGAATAAGACTCGTTCCATAAAGTAAAATATCCAGCATCACCAGACGGTCAAAATTCAAACCGAACGCTGTTGCCCAAACTGTCGCCAAGGCAAATAAAGCTATCATGGGAACTGACACTGCATTTATTTTTGTGAATATGCGAGGCAGATAATGATCTTCAGCCAGCGCTGGGGGAATACGAGAATAGCTCATCATGAGGGAGTTCAACATCCCCGCTGCACTGATCATTCCACCCAGTACAATGGCGTCTCGTACCCAAGAACCCGCGATGATTTCACCAATAGTCGCCCAACTCCCTGTTGACCAGGCAGACAGGGGTACTCCCAGATACCAAGACGCTGCTACGGGGAGAATATAGCTTCCAACAATCAACAGCATAGTCACCATCATGGCGATGGGGTAGGTTCGTTGAGGTTTTTTGACTTCTGTGGCTATGGTGCTGGCGTTATCCCAACCCATGAAGTTCCACATAGCGACCATAATACCGCCCATAAGACTGACGGCGTGAGGATGACCCGTAACATGGGTCGGATGGGCGTGTCGGAGAGCTGCTAGGGTGATAATCACAAAAGGGCTCACCATAAGGGCTCCTAACGCCACAGAGCCGTTTCCTACAGCTTTGGCACCCCGAAGGTTCCACAATACGCAAACAGCGATTAGAGCCGTTGCTATAAGCGAGCCGTGCCACCCTGCGGTGAAACTTGGAGCCAATACACCCAGGTAAGAAATAAAAAGTAGCGGGTAGATTCCCATATCAAATATGGAAGCCGCTAATGAAAGCCAAGCTTCCTGGAATCCCCAAAATTTTCCAAGGGCACGTTGCACCCAAATATAAAAACCCCCGCGATTCGGTATCGCAGAGGCGAGTTCACCAACCATCATAGCGGTTGGCAGTGCCCACAGGAAGGGCACTAAGCAAAGAATGAGTATTCCCCATCCGTAACCAGTTTGAGCAATTAGGTCTTCTAGACCGTACGGGCCTCCGCTTACCATAAAATACGTAGCGGCGACTAGACCCAAAAGGGTCATTTCTTTTTTCATCATTAGCCTTTGTAGCGCAGTTGCGCAAATTCTTAATACTGCATATGATGCACTACGTAGAGAAAAAAATCAATAGATTATCGATAATTATTTTCAGGGGAAGGAAAGGTTCTATGATAGTGTCGTATTTTGGTGCTGTACTAATACTGTGGTTCCGCACTTCACGCCTTATCCCAAGGCAAGTTGATTGGTTCCCACTGATCCTTCTCAACGAAGCGACTCTTAACATAAATCTTAAGAGTCTGGATCTTAAGAGGTTGATCGAGACAGGGCTCGGTTCTCGAACATACTTCGATGGTGTACTTAACGTTGATGTTGTCACCACCAAAGCGACTCTTGCCCGCTTTGAACGGAAAACGGATTGATAACTTCTTTTTGTACTGCGGAGTCAGCGCCGCGTAGTGTTTGACAATCAATTCTTTGAACTCGTAAGCGAGCGCCTGAACCTCGGCTGGAAGTACGCGCAATTCCTGTTCGAGCGATTCGAGCACCTTGTAGTAATCGTATTTGGGCATTAAAACATCTCCGGTTGGTCTGACGAGGTTTCGGTTACCTATTTTTACTTTAAGAGGTTTTAAGGGAATTTGTCAAGTAGAATATTTGGTGGGTGCATTCGGACTCGAACCGAAATCGGCCGATTTAAAAGATCGGGGTCTTAGCCATTAGACGATACACCCAAAGTTTGGTACCCCCGGCCGGGAACGATCCAGCGACCCTCCGCTTAAAAGGCGGTGGCTCTACCAACTGAGCTACGGGGGCATTAAAATTTTTGGTACCTCCACCAGGACTTGAACCCGGATCCACGGCTTAGAAGGCCGGTGCCCTTCCAGTTGGACGATAGAGGCATTTAGAGATTTTTGAACGCGGAAATTTAGCGTTTAGGTCTGAGGTGAAGCGTGGTGAGCGTGTTGTTAAGAATTACCATCATATTGATACTCCCACGCCTAAAGGCGGGAGATTCTAGGCGGCTAACGCCGCCCTTAACTGTTTCAACCAGCGCTGCTGGCTTTCGCCAGACTTACACACTGTCCGCAGTCGTTTAACGACTCCATGTATCCCAAGGCGTCGAGAATTCTTAATTCTTATTTCCCGAATGCAACATCCAGCATTGATTTAGCCAGCTTGGTTTTCGCAAGACCTTCAATGCTTATTTTGTAGCCTTCAATAAATACTCTCGTAGTTTATAATCTTCTTGATTATCTATCTTTCGATCATCAAGTTCCAGTGTATCAGGAAGTGTTATTTCTGTCAACTGCAAAAGCAGCTCATCAAATACATGATCCAAATCCACATCGAATATGCTGCATTTGATGTACATAAAAACCTGGTATCCTCGGTGGGACTCGAACCCACATTGCTCCTTTACGGTTACTCGTTTAGGAAACGAGGCCGGTACGAGGATGGCTCAACTTCCGTTCATAAATTGGTAGTCCCTACCCTTTAAGCTGGGTCAGCACATCCGGGACCAGATGTGACACGTAAAGGATCGTGTCAAAGCTTCTACGCTTCTAGTTCCACATTCCAATATAGCCAGGTTTCCCACTCTTTCCATTCTGGCCGTAGCTTGTTAATGTGAAGCTTGAAGTTGTACTTCGGATCGTCCTTCTTCGGCTCCACGGGCTGCTTAAGTAAGTGCATGCCAGCTTCCTTAGGTGTCTGACCGGCCTTACGCTTGTTGCAGCGCACACAGGCGAGCACCAAATTGGTCCATGAAGATACACCACCTTGAGAACGAGGCATTACGTGGTCAAGAGTATATTCCTGAGTCTTCAATACCCTACCGCAGTACTGACACCCGCTATTATCCCTAACCGCGATGTTGCGTCTGGAGAAAGGAACGGACAAACGCTTCCTACGAACCCAAGCGTTTTTGACAACAATAACCCTTGGCATCTTCCATTCCAGAGAAGGAGACCGTAAAATGCGCCCACCCTCGTCTTCTTTGATAACTTGAGCACGCCCTTCATATATCAATTTCACAGCGTTCTGCCAGTTACAAAAAGACTGTGGTTGCCAGTTTTGGTCAAGAATTAAAGTGTCTGCCATAATTTACCTTCCTTTCTAAGGAGTCTAAAAGCCTAAAACATTTTGCATTCTGCTCATACCCCCTAATACTTACTTTCTCTCCAAAGCCTTTCGTTCCCGTCTGCTGAAAGCTTTAGGATTCGGAGGGTCATTTTTCAATCCTGCTTTTTTCAGTTCTTTCCGGTTAAGCTGGCGTTTCGTGCTGATGTGCTCAGTCCATTTGATTAAGTAAAAAACCAAGGGCTCGCCTTCCTCGTTGACTTCGCCATCGATCTTGATGGCGTCATTGACCCGGAAATAGCCCGGACGAATCAGCGTCTTGCCCTCGTGCTTGATAGCGTAGTTCTCGCAGTAGTACCAGATGCCGTCGAACTTCTCGTAACGCCCGATGTCCGAAAGTCGAATCTCGGTGACGGGCTTTTCTTTCCTGGTGCGATTGCTGCGCCGCCATTCGCGCCATCCGCTGTACCCACTGTCGCACAAAATCCCGGTATATGGGTGGATATAATAATTATAGGGCTCAGTCAAATAGCCGCCACCACCGGCCCATTCTCGTACCTTTCCGTCAATGCACATCACAGTATTTTTGGCTACGAATTGCCAAAGATGAGTGAATACATGTAATCCAGTTACACTACGACGATCAAGGTTTTGACAAATTTCACTGTAGACATCATCCCAATGGCGTCCCACGCTTTTGTGGAGATAACCCTTTAATGGGTTGAGTACATCGCTAAGGTTTTTCCCGCAGTCATCTTGCCGATGTCGGGACATCGAAGCACGATATGGTTGATCATCGTAGTCCGAATCAGGGTTATATTTGAACCGCTTACCCCACTTCTGAGATCGGTTTTTTGAACCGTACCTCTCAGCTTCAGTGAGGAGTTTGGCCATGTCTGGGCGCATAGTTCTACCGCTCCTTTGCAGTATCTTAATGAGTATGCATATTTTGTACCTCCTGTTTTAAATTCATGTAGTTCATTTTACTTCTCCTTTTTAAATTTGGTGGGGAATCCCAGAGTTGAACTGGATTCTTTCCGTCTTCAGCGGAACGCTATAACCCTACTAGCTCATTCCCCAATATGAATTCTAACTAATTCTTGTTGTTTACCGTTAATCATCCAATACTCTAATGGATGCTCTGTCGCTGGCTTCCCGCACAAAGCACAATCAGTTCCTGTGTATGTCTGATGCAAAGTGTAGAGATGATTTGGGTCAATCATAATAATACACGCTTACTGGCTTATAATCAATTCCTAAATCTTGGTGCGCTGGGTGGGCAACGATCCCACAGCCTATCGATTAAGAGTCGAGTGCTCCGCCAATTGAGCTACCAACGCAAACTTTCTAAAACCGGTGGGATTGAAGGATTTCACGAAACGGTCCACTGATCAAGTGTCTATCTTCTCCCAAGAAGCCTTCCTCACGGTGGGGATCGAACCCACATCAGCGCCGTTAATGGCGCTGCTCTACCAATTGAGCTACGTGTATCATGACTTCAAACTTCAAAACTTATTGAGCGAGTCGCTTTGGTCGTTGCCCTCCATGAACAAAGTTGCCTTCCACGTAACTCGCTCAAAGTAAATTAGATCAGGTGCTCTACTACTGAGCTACACCCGTCATCTGCCTGTAGCCCGAAGGCGTACAGTATACGGGAAGATCGGGTACGAGACCGCCGACCTCCTGACCCAAATTTGGCTCCTGCGGATGGATTCGAACCACCGACCAAACGGTTAACAGCCGTTCGCTCTGCCCCTGAGCTACGCAGGAATAATCGTTAAATATCATTTTTGGCTGGGACGGCATGATTTGAACATGCAGTGACCAAATTGGTCGCTGGGGTCAGAACCCAGTGGGGTTGCCGGTTTTCCTACGTCCCAATAAAAATTTTTAGCGCTGCTACTCCCGGCTTCAACCCCGAAGAGTGTTTACCGATGAACTAGCTAAGGGAGTTGAAGACCCACCTGTTCTACCGGAGCGCTAAAATTTGGCTGTGGAGGAGGGTCTCGAACCCCCAGAGTCTTACGACACTGCATTAACAGTGCAGCCCGCTGCCAATTACGGTTTACTCCACAAAAATCAAATCTCTTCTACTACATGTCCTCTATCTTCGGGACACAGACGAGTGTTAATTACCATTTCTCCTGTAGGAACAAGTTCTCCCCTTACTTCCATTGAAGTTTGGTAAGAAACTAAAGATAAATCTTTACCAAATGTCACCTTCCCACAATCGGTACAACGATACTGTTTATCTTCGTCTATACCAGACCTATCTTCGACCATTTGTCCTCGAAAATTAATCTTCATAAACTTGGTGCCCCCAGTAAGGTACGATCTTACACTAATCATCGTTCGAAGCGATGTTGACTATCCAGTTGCCGATGGAGGCGTGTTAAACTTTTCCAAAAATTCAAGCCAGTACCAATTGCGTTGGGACGCCGTTCTTTTCCGATGACAATTGGCACAGCACTACTTAATACGAAAGTCAAACAAAGTTCGTAGTTAAACTTGGTAGTCCCAGTAGGATTCGAACCTACACTGATCCGCGTTCGTAACGCAGTTGACTCTCCAGTTGCCGATGGAACCAAATCTGGTGCTCGTGAACGGACTCGAACCGTAAAATCAGCCTTCGCAGGGCTGCGCTTTATCCAGTTAAGCTACACGAGCGAAATCTAAAATCTGGTGACCCTGTGCTTGTCTACAATCTCTCCCCGTAACTTGGTAGCTCCAGTGGGACTCGAACCCACACTTAAACCTCCTTCGGAGGGAGGATGACTATCCAATTGCCGATAGAGCTGCTTTCAAAAACTTTAAAATCGACTCGCGTACTGCTTGATGCGGGAGGTTCATACCTGATCTCCAACGCCTTATCGTCGGCTGACTAACACTCACAGCGTTAGCCAATTCACTGATGGTGAGTTTTGAAGCTCGGATACAGGCTATAAATTCTTCATCAGTTATCATTTTGCACCGTAGGCACCAAACTCTTTAAAATCGATTCTCGTACTGCGTTGTACGGTAGATTTTCTCCTACCATCCAACGCGCGATCGTGTTGTTACTCACCGAAAATTTTTCTGCGATATCGGGCACCTTCATATTCAGTCCCTTTAAAGCATCCATAAATTCTTCATCACTTACCATTATACCCAACGATGGGGGCTTGATGTGCGCAATTAGACTCAGCTACGAAGTAGCGAATCGTATTGTCTCCGTCGCACGCTGGGCAAGCCCCCATATCTCCGTGTTAATCTTGGGGTGGTGTGCGGGGGTCGAACCCGCCAGAAGACAGTTTCACAGACTGCTGTAACATCCCCAGAGTTACCAACACCACCATATATCATTTACTTCTACATCTAAAGGCAGGGGTGACAGGATTCGAACCTGCTTAACTCCGTTTTGGAGACGGATGCCCTTCCCATCGGGTCATCACCCCTAAAAAGTAAAAGCCCACTTTTCAGTGGGCCTGCTAATCTCGTTTTGGATTCGGATTAAACTACATCCGTTGAATCCACGAGAAACAGACCCGCAGCACCAAACCAGCGATTATTATGCTTCCGCTGGCGTTCGCCCTGCTTAGAGGCGACATTCGTATTGGATTTTCTAAAGGTCATTCTCGTATTCCTTGAACTTCTTTTAAATGCGGGTTCTCCCCATACATAAAGATTCTCAGGCTACGCTTGAATTTAATACTTCTACGTTAACGCCTGATGGCTCGTTCCGAGCCAACTACTCTTTATATAATACTGATAGTTGGAAAATTTGTCAAGCATTATCATACTTTTTTATTTTCGCCTGTAAATAATTGCAAACACTATATTTTACAGGGGATTGGCGGATCTTCTTCATCACAAAATCTTTTTATTTCTGCCATTACCAAATCATGATGCTCAGCACACAAATACCAGCCACCTTGATTTGCCACACTAGGTTTACCGCACTCTTCGTCTTCTTCAATCATGTAACCGCAGGGGTGTCTCATATCTTGGGTGTAATAGACGGGATTTCAATAATTGCTGATGGTACCTCTACCGAGACCGTACTCTTACCCTCTTCGCCGCATATCAAGCACTTAGTCGGACCTTGACGAAAGCCGCCGACGCTGCACCATTCGATGTTCCACAAATGCCCGTTGGGGCACTTCAGTTCAATAATTCCGTAACCCATTCGGCTCCTCCGTATCTGGCGGCATTATTATGGGATAGAATAACCACGGACACGCTTGCATGTTCTCCCACGCCATGTTCTCCCACGCTTGTTGCGCTTCCCAGAGTTTCAACTGTGTTGCCCAGTATTCGTTCATGATAGTCCACTCGGCCCCGGCATTGGCGGGGCGTCGTAAATCACGCCGATCTTGTTTCCGTCACGATCGTAAATCGGTCTGTCGTAGTTCGGCGGATCGTCCCTTGTCGAACCTCTCGCTGGCTCAGACTTCGGTCTGTTCCTATCTGGCTTTGGCTTCGGCTTGCAGTCATACATCAAATCGGACAAACGTTTCGCCGCCATTTTCCACTCCTATTTTAAGGAACTCAAAGTAGAATCAATTTCCCTAATAACTTCATCCGCATCATCTTTCTTAGGGAAACTGGTCTCCAATTTTATACTCCGTATGCCTATAACTTTCTAATCGGCGTAATAACTTAAAAGCTGCGCGTTCAGTTGAATCCATAAAAGGAAATTTTAGCCAGTACCATAAATATTGTTGCCTTCCAGTCTTCCAGCACTCGAATCATTTCATGCGGATTGATCATAATACCCATTCTTTAGCCATCTAGTTCCAACTTGGACGCTGTTGCACCCATTCTATCCATGCTATTACATCTGGATGATCTTTCAACTTCTCTAAAGTGTTGTACTCTCGTTCCAACTCTTTGTTAGTGAAAAGGCTATGCAGTTGCCGGTGACACGGCATACAAATCATGACCAATACATTGCGATTTTTCCCTAAATCCCGCTTAACCTTTTTATTGTGGCGAGCCTTGGGAACCAGATGATGCCCCGATAAACTTTGATTTTCTCTCCCACAAAGTTCGCATGTGTCCATCAATACTCCCACTCCAACCCCAATGTGGTCCAATAGACTATCGCCTTGGAAAGACAATCATCGCATATCCACATATAGTTTCCGGATTCTGGGAAATTTATTAAACGATGAGCTGGTTGATGACAGAAAGCATACCTACATATTTTTTCCATATTTGACTTCATGCCCCCAAAAGTCCATTTGAGCGACAGTGATAATTTTGCTTATTTTTTCCCTGTCCACATCTGGTGGTAAAGTGGATTTTTCTTGGGCTGCTTGCAATTCATTAAATCCATTGGCGGCAAAGACTTCAATCTCAGGAAATGTAAATTTTCCCCGGCGAACCAGCTTAAGAAACTCCGCATCTGGTCTGGGTAATGTGATTGTGCCGGTATTCATCAATTCAATACCCTCACTCAATACTCGAAGCAAATGGAGGGCCGCTTTTGGGTCGTAGCCAAATTCCTCAATAAGATTATCCCGCTGTCCGTGTTTACCTGTGCCTTTCCCTTGCAGTCGTCTAAGCATCTCTTTAGAAAACTCCATGAAATGAAATCCAGCTCTACGGGAAATAAAATGTTTTCGATCAAGCACGATATAGTTATTCCAAAATTGCCAATTTTTTTGAGCTTGATTTTCCGCGAATAAAAACTCTAGGGCTGTGGTATTCCCTGTTGCTGCCATACCTGCCCATTTACGCAAAGAATACAAATTTATATCCACATCATCGGCCGTATTTTTACGAGAATCTTCCGCAGTGCTCCAGACTTGAACATCTGGATTAAACCATTTCTTTCTTCCATCCGCTTCAATAAAATACTGTGGAATGCCTAAAACATGCTCCACAGGTTGGATATAAACTCCCATAATATCAAGGTCTGTAGGTTTATCTCCCTTAGCACTATGCAAACCCGACCCGCCGATAAACAAATGTATCGTATTGTCATACCAAGCAAAATCAGTCTTTCTTATTTGTTCTTCCAAGTCCATGAAGCCCTCTCAATTTCTTTTTTTCCTGGTATTTATCCCAGTTTTCAGCTTTAGCTCGCAGCATATCGTAGGCGAGCTTGGTCAAGATAAACCTTCCATCTTTTAATACCGCTACAGAACCAGTGGGGGCATTTCCGCTCTCGTAATATATGATTTGTACCGTTTCCGTATCCATACCTTCTAGTATACACTGAAAATCGTAAATGGCTAGATCAAAAGGAGAAGGGGCGACCTGACCAGGATCACCCCTTTAACTATGGACGAATCACCAACCAGCTACCTACCGGTTGCTGTTTTACCCTGCACATTGTTGAGGATGCCTTCCAGTGCGGTACCTTTGAAGACCTTCTCAATAGTTGTGCCGAGACCTGTTTGCTCATGCAAAGCGAGAGGAGCGATAGCAGCCGATAGCTTGGTTGCGAACTCAGACCGACCCAAGGTGTCCATGGCTGAGATAAGATCCGGAGTAATTGCCGCCATACGATCCTTGAAGAAATCGGTGCGCTTTCCCTCCAGGACGATAGTGTAATCTTCCGACGCTCTACGCCGCCCCAATTCTGCTGTGCTGATTTCATTAAGTGCTTCTTGCTTTTTTAGCTCAGCTTGCATGGTACGAACTTGTTCAGCGATCTCCGCTTCAAGTTGAAGCAAGGCGATTTCAGCTTCTTGTTTCGCCACATCTGCCCCAAGGTTGAGCTTCTTAATACTTAACTGATGCTCAAGATCAGCGACCTCACCTTGAATTTTTGTACGAACCCTAGTTGCGGCTAAATTGCCCTCATCCAGGGAAAGTCCAATTGCGCTTTGCACAGCGGTTACCTGTGCATTCTTCAATGAAGCAGCAATCTTTTCATCACTGATGGTTGCACCCAGTACTTATACATCATAGACTTCCAGGCCGTTTTCTGGGAAAATTTTGGAGCGAACTTTATCCGCTTCCTTCTTTCCCAAGATAGCATCTCTAACAACCGCCGTGGAATTTTCAATGAATTCCTTTACACCGATTGCCTTGACTGTACCTTTGAGGATGCTGCGCATATGGTCACATAGATACTTGACATAATTCTCAACAGAGAACCACTTATCCTTGTGTTCACGCAGGAAATTCACCCTATAAGATAGCTTAATATCCACGTTGACCAGATCCTTGGTTTCAACTCTGACGATATCTGAGACCAGGTTATTATCCACGCGCAAATAAACCTGGCGCAGAAGATTATCCGTGGTTTTGGGCTTGGATGTGGAAAGCTCTAAGACAGCTAAAGACTCATCATATTCAAGCAGGATGGTAGATGGACCTACCACTACTCTACGGTTCCCGCTCTTATCTACGACCTGAACTGCATAGCCCACGTAGGGGCTGATCGTAGGTACACCATCGTACTTGGTGTTTAAAGTCAGCATTGGAGGTGGAGTATATTGAGTACCTCGCTCTAATTTTGCTCCCTCAAAAGAAGAAGATGGTGCGCCTGCCCCAAGCGTCCCGCTGCCTTTCGTCAAACGGTTAATACTACGATCAGTCCCGATGGATGCGCTACGCACCACAGCATCGGTGACATAGTTATTTCCACTGCTGCCAAGCAGTTTACGGAGATTTTCATTGAATTCTATGGCTTCCGTATTGCCTGGATACCACAGAGCTACGGTTTTATCATCCAAGACTCTTCGGACGATTACTTGATTGCGAGGGTCGGGTAGGAAAATCTGCGGGCCCTTTTCAGTCTTAACATCACCTACGTTTTTTACAAGGCAATAACGCCCCTCACCTTTCGGAATAGCGATGCCGTAATAACGCTGACGGGCAAAGCCTTCCTTAGGATCCTTGTATTCGATCAGAGCGTGTTCCGGGCGCGGATAGTAGATACGTTGTTCCTTACCGGTGATAAATAACTCGTCACCAGTAGTTCGTTTCACGCCATCATCTTCTACATAATCAGCGATTACCTTGATATACAGTCCCATTTGATCGTTCAATTCAATAGCTTTGAACTTACGATCAGCTGAACCATTGGGATTATCTTTTTTGGTCATGTACGTTTCTGTAGCTTCTGGGAATACGACCTTGGGACCGCGCTCGTATCTCTTTTCACCGGACTCAGCCAGCAAAATACAATACTCCAAGCGCTCTAAAGTCAAAGCTTCACGTACATACTTACCGTTTTCTGCGAGAACTTCAAATCCCGTAGGGGGAATGAAGAACGGAACTTCTGTACCCTTGATAACCAGCATCTGCCCATTAGCTAATGGCTTACCTTCAGTCGTTTTCAAATAAGACGGAGCGTTGGCGTTAGCTTGTTCAGCGTTATACACTCTAACAATAAGATATTGATTAGAACGAAGATGATGTCCTGGAATTACTTGCGCATACTGACCAGGCCACAGCGGGAAAGTAGCCGGACCTGGGATGTTAATTTTACGACCGATTTGCAAATCAACCGGGGAATTTGACCCTTTACCAGGAGCGTGAAGCTTATCACCAGTTGAAAAAGCGGGATTCTCTAATACCAGATAATGTCCTTCTGGAACTAAAGGATTTTGGCGAATAGCTTGTTGAAGAGGAACTTGGATAAATTCATATTTATCGTTATCGTAAATTACTGGACGATCGGTGTTACTTAAAGGGAGGGCGTGGGGTCCGGCATAAACTTGGACAGTTCCTTTAGTTGCGTCTTGCACGAAAGCGTGTTGTGTTTGCGAAAGCACTAATTGTCCGGTCTGGCTATCAGTCATAATAATTTCCTTTTTTTCTAATGTCAATTAATACTCTACCATATCCAAATTTTTTTGCAACACTTTTTTTAATTCTGGGCTACGATATTCTTCTTTTTCCAAAGTGACATTGAAAACTGTGACCAAGTAGAATTCTCGCTCCATATCCAGTTGTTGGTGGAAGGCTTCCCGGCTACCTATCACTACAATAGGATCTGTTTCAATCAATATTCCGGTTGGGTTATAGAGAGTTACGCGATACTCATGTGTTGAATAAGTTGTATTCTTTTTACGTTTGGCTTTGGCTGACATAGGTATACTCCAATTTCATTCTACACTTTTTCATAATTTCTGCAAGGATATTATGGAGATATTATTACATCCTCAGGCTCGTATCTTAATTTTACCTCATCGGCCTTCGCTCCGCACAAAGGACAAAATTTAGGCTGATCTCCCATGCACCAATCTTCCCTACAATTGGAACAATGCCACATCCGTGAGCGGCAATCATGCTTTACATCAGACTGACAAATAATGTTCATAGGATTACAAATGTCGAACTGTCTAAGTATACGCCTCCGTCTTAGGCTTCCCGCTTTGGGTCACTTCGGCATGTTTTGCAAAGCGCGAAAGAAGAGTGCATCGAGATGGAAGCGCCGCACCTTACGCATCGGTTTTCACGTTGCTGTTTCTGCTGCTTGCTCATCTCAACCTTCTTGAACCTTCTGGCCCGTCCCTGCGCTCACCCACTCAGAACTTTCCATCAGCAACTTGAAATACTCGCAGCCCTTTGGCGCGGTACATATCCACGACCTGCTGACGATCTTCAAAAACTCCGAGAATCGGCAAATCCTCTCGCCAGTCGCTTTCCACGTCGATTAACAGTTCTGCCTTAACTATGTTGTCCTCCCCTACTGGAGAGACTACCGTTGGCTGATTGCTGAATGCATTCACGCGCTTGGCGAAAACTTCGGTACCCTTCATTCGGAATGTAATCCAGGCTGGCATTGATAAAAGGATAATAACCAAGCCTTTTTTCTCTCTTCAACAAGTTGTTTCACTAGTTTCTTAAGTTCTCTAAACGAGCAGGATTCTTGAATCTGAATCTGTGTATAGAATAACAACAAGCCCTGTTCCAAACCAAATTGACCGATAAACATGCGTTTCCCATGTACTTCTGTCCAGAAATAGAAAATTTGGTATGGTACGCTGTAATTTCGCATGAAATGTATAGCAGCTTCACTAGCTGAAAGTGATTTGAATGTATTTACATTCTCCACTACGCCTCGATTGCCGCCCACACGCACCGTAACCGTGTCATCTGCGTGATGTGTTTCGATGATCTCTACGCCTGGGATAACTCGTCCAACTTCACCGGATGATAGCATTTGACACAAACGCTCTACAAATTTTTCGCTTTTACTAATACTTCCTGTAAAATCATTGAGTATCAATACCGTAGTGTTATACCCCATTTTTTCTCCTTATCTTTTTCCGCTACCACAAATTCCGTTTGGATGTGGACCACTTCGCCTTTGATTTCACGAGCACAGTTAGTGCATATCATCGCAAACTTTCTTGTGAGTCGATCCACGCAGATCGAACTCACCTGATGCTTCCAAGTCTTGTTCTATGAAACACATGATCTGGTTGATGGTGTCGTTATTTACGACCATCGTACCGAACCGTCCCGACTGAAAGTACACATCGTATGTGTGCGACAGTGAGCCGTCTTTCATCTTGAAGTCGTGGTTGAACACAACTTTGACACACAGGAACCCAGCGTGCTTCCAGACAACATCGGTCAGCTTGGTTGTTGTGTAAGTGCCGCGATCCAACAATATCATGCAGATAGACCTCATCAACGGCTTCGGCTGCTTGTGCAGTTCAATCTCGGTTGGTTCACCGGGGCGCAAAGCGCCTTTGCTATTTCCTTTGCTGATATAAATCATTCCTCCGCGTTGGATCGCGTCGGTAGTCACACCATGCCAAGTATCCCTACATTCATCACATGCCGGTGGTATATCACGAAAAAACCCAGGTGGCAGCATAGGTCCAGTAGCATGGCCTGGACATACACACCAACGCTCTTTTTTATCCTCACTACAGCATGTAGGACACTTGTGCATCGTGGTCACTTCCTCCAGCGTGTTGCTGGTAATAACAGCCACCGCAATCTGGCCGCAACCGACGTTAACGGGTTGTGGAATGTGTTGTAGTATGTTGCCTTTCGTGTATAGCCACGTCACGTTTGGCCTGTTCGATAAATTTTTCCACCGGTCCCTCGTCCACACGGCCAACCCAAGGTGTTAGTGGTTCTTGCTTCATCACCTTGTCCCTTTCCTTTTCCAGCTTGGCCATTTGTTTACGGTGCTTGGCTTCCAGCTTTTCCCTTTTGTCGTACCAAGCGTCCCACAGTTTGTTCCACGCAGCCCACACACGGTTGCGGGCACGCACACCGCACACCTTACCGTTTACCAACCACAATCCAGTATCTTCACTCATTGAATCGTCCCCCTTCTGCTTTGCGTAAAAGTCCAAAAAATGCAAGTAGGTCCAGAAAGCTCTCTGCTGCTCTGAGTATCACATATTCTCTTTCTGATCGGTACCCATTTTTTCCAGTAAATCCAAAATAATATCTGTATCTTTTCCTTCTTCTTGTTTGAATTTATCGCTAGTGCCTAGTACCATTTTTAGCACACTTATTGACAATAACTCAATGCCAAACTCAGCCAAGTGTGTATCAAGGAGGTGTTTTTCTTCTTCCCCTAGAAGCGCAATCGATGCTCTGAAAAGAATTTGAAAAGCTGTCATCGCCACAGCTGGATGTACTTTTTCGTTCAGGCAAATATCCCCTATTTGATGTACTAGCGTCACTACCGCATCTGAGTTCAAGGCTTCCTCGCCCAGTTGCATGGAAGATGAAGGAGAAAGTGATCTGGTTATTTTTTCTAATTCATCTGCTAACGCTTCAATTGGTTTGGGTTTTTCGTATTTTTCAAACATATTGTCTCCCAGTGTTAGACCCTAATTTTTTTACCAGGATTTCTTCTTGTTCTGTTAGGGTTCGTCCCATAATATCACGAACCGCTTTTCCTAAATTAATGAAATCCGCTTTCCGCTCATCTTCCACATATTGGACAATGTTTTGGATTCCGCTTTCACTGGGATTCATCCTAAGTACAGCCAGAAGTTCCATGAGCGGGTCCTTCACTCTGGCTTCATGCGTAGGAATCACCGGAGTCTGAACAATCAGACGCTTACGAAGTACACATTTTTTTGCTGCATTCTTCGCCTTAAACTTCGCTTTTGTCATTTTTTCACCTGGAAGAAAAATTTATCAGCAGAAGGCTGATTCATGATGAGTTCTTGGCATTTACTGGGGACTGCTATCAGTACGAGTATGAAAAGAATAAACCCCAATAAGTAATTGAATTCAGTGCGATCCATAGAGTTTTACCTCTCAACTCTTTAGATGCTAACAGATTAAAAATGAAATGGAAAATTTTATTTTGGTAGTGGGCCGGGGAGTTGAACCCACGCCGTCGCTCTAATCTGGAGCTTTCCCGAGTTTATAAGGCTCAGCCGCACACCAGTGCTGCCCACCACATCCAAATTTTGGTACCCAGAGGGGGACTCGAACCCCCACCCTTTCGGACTCGATCTTAAGCCGAGCGCGTCTTCCAATTTCGCCATCCGGGCCTATCTTGTAACTCCATAATTTTGTATATACTGCGGGTCTGCATGCATACATTCATCGCAAATAATGGTCTCGTAATTCCTGGCGTATTTTCTCCAACAACCCAAGCTTACATCGTAAAATCCGCAGGTAAACCTTTCGTGAAAATCGCCTTCAACTTTTCGCTTACATCGATCACAATGAATCAGCATTATTCTCTGGGGTCATCCTCATAGAAAGCCAAAACAGTTTCACTGCCCGCTGGAATTTCCGTGTAGCCCGCATCGGTCACTACATATCCCTCTGGATGCGCTTCTTTTGCTTCCTCGAATTTTTTATCGCTAGCATCCAGCACCACGCATGACCAATGATCCTGCGGATTTTTTTTGTAAAGCCCTAGAGCTGCATGTACACATTGAGCGGATTGCTTATTTTCACTCATGTGCAAATTTTTTCTAACGATGAGCTTAATTCTCATTTTGCTCACCCGTACATGTATAACATGTACCGTTTAATTCCAGCGCATCTCCACAAGAAGGGCAGCGGTCAGATTCATCGAGATCTGATGGTTCGGTGGTATCTTCTAGAACTCTATCCAGATAGCAATAATCCATCATATCCTGGTGGGCCTTAATGTACGCTTTTCGCAAACTATTGAATTTTTTATCTTTGAATTCTTTAAAATCCCAGTTCTGCAAAACATAATCCAAACTTCCTTCCCACTCTATTTTGGCGTTAAATTCTCGTGCGTTCTCAATGGACAACAGTGGTTTATTTTTTCTCTTCATCGTAACTCCTTACGATAATACCATAAAGTTGGCCGAGAGAAAGGGATTCGAACCCTTGATACCTTACGGTATACCAGTTTTCAAGACTGGCGGCATAATCCATCTCGCCCATCTCTCGGTAAAGGCAGAGAGTACCGGACTCGAACCGGTGTGCCCTATTTCTAGAAGCAGTCGCTTTCGAGGCGACCTACCATGCCCACTGGTTACTCTCTAAACTTGGCGATGACAGACCGATTCGAACGATCGATACCTTGCGGTATGGTAGCTTTCCAAGCTACTGGGTTAATCCATCTCCCCCATGTCATCAAATCGCAGGGAACATAAAACATACAGTTGGTACAACTCCACTGCCGGGTTTCCCCCAGTGGGTATCGAAGTAACTGTACGCAACACCGCTGCGAATTTTTACTCTTCTGGACCTTCACCGACTTCGATGAAGTCCATTAAATCTTCCCCACCAGCATATTTACTAGTGTTACCGCCTAGCCATCCGTTAAAAGCTCCCTGCTCTGTGGCTTTACGAATACCTTCAACTAAAAACAACCAGGCATCGTATGGCATGTCCCTGCGTAGATAGTTGCATCGCATACATGCTGGATTGACATTCGTCTTTAAATGACCTAAGCTATTATCTATTCTATCCAAGGTCATCCTTATTTTTGTCTCTCCGCAGTAAAAACATCCATTGCTAATTTTATCCTTAATAAAGTCTTTGTCAAGATCATTTTCCCGAAGCAATTTTTTATCTGAGCTACGAGAATCTCGCCAAATAATGCTAGGTAAAAATTTAGGATCTTGCCTACGCCTTTTAGCCCAACGATGCCGTTTTTCCCTACAAACTATTTTAGTGTCCATGCTAAGAACACAGAAAGTTTGTTTTGATGTTATGGCGGAAGTGCCGAGGCTCGAACTCGGATAGCCCTTTCAGGCTTCGGCGGCTTAGCAAACCGCTGGTTTAACCATTCACCCACACTTCCTTAAAATAAAAAAGCCGCCTTAATCGGCGGCTATCAGTGTTTCTTTAATTGCTTTACGCAAACACACCCCGTTGGAGCTACTAGTTGAACTTCTTTTTTAAATGCGGGTTCTCCCCCACATAAAGATTCTCAGGCTACGCTTGAATTTAATACTTCTACGTTAACGCCTGATGGCTCGTTCCGAACCAACTACTCTTTATATAATACTGATAGTTGGAAAATTTGTCAAGACTTATTTTAACTGGACACAATTCCATACAACAAAAATCCAATTATGGTTTTGTCTTCCAAGCTGGCGCAAAGGGGAATGGCGAAAGCAGAACCCCATTTATCGTTATTTTCGATGTCTTCTTCCGCGAAAACCTCAGCGTCACCCATCAACATAGGCTCCTTCTTCCGAAGTTCAACACTGGGTTTTTCAGCGATAGTCCCGCTGTACCCGCCGTGTCCATGTTCCCAAGCGGCTTGATCTACTGCTTCACTGAACGCTTTGTTTAAATCGTTCCCGTTCACTTTAAACATAAAATCGCAACCACCCATAATTCCTCCTTAATTCCTGGTCAATTGGGTTTCTAATGCTATGATACGGTCTAAAATCTCCTGTTTTTCAGCTAGTCGTATCTGCTCCTTCATCCGCTCAATTGCAGCCCTGTGGTCAGGCGTTTGAGTCTGTGGTGCTGGTTTGGGTGCATTAGCGGGGATGTGCTCTCCAATCGAATCTCTGTGTCGATAGATAAAAATGAACTTTTCTGACCATCTGCCGTGATTGAAATTTTTGCAGCATTCATAGCATGCGGTGGGGCTACTTTTAGTGGAACGACGATGATAATGAACCACCTTACCACAATTCGGGCAAGTAGCTGTCCAGTTGCCTTTGGGTGCTACAACAACAGCGCCATCGTAGCAGCGCTCCGGTTTAGCACCGGTAATAAGGCACTTTGCTTTCCAATCCGCCCCGTGGATGTCTCTACGCGATATGCTTCTGCGCCCGAAATCACTGGAAAAAGGGTTTTTTGCGTGGAAAGTTAATTTATCTTCTGTTACCAGAGCATGGGCGATTTCGTGACGGATGGTATCTTCAACATCTATTTGGGAGTTGAGTTGAACAATATGACGGCTGAGAGTAATCAATTTTTTTCTAGTATGACAGCATCCGAAGCGACTTTTAGAATTATCAAACTCGAATCTCCAGCAGCGCGGGAAGAGATTGAATTCGTGCATCAGTTTCTTGGCAAGCACTTCTGCTACGCTGAGTTCCATTAGCGGTGTCCCCTCCACCTATAGTATACATTGAGAACACCTATTTTGTGTATTTTTAAACCTTTTAAAATCAACATATTGCAACTATTTTCGCTTGGTTTTGGGCTTCGCTTTCATTTTTATCGGATATAGTCTGATCTTTTGCGAGACATAATTTTTAAGATCGCAAGAGTCTGACACACTACCATCAGTTCCAATAGTTGTGATATCCATTATCTCCACGGGAATAATTTTACATGTACCATATGCATCATCCGAATTCTTGTTCCAAGAATTCAAAGCTTCTTGAGCTGCTTCCTTAGTGAAGTAAGTATGGAATCCTGTTTTATAAGTTTTCCAACCACCTACGAAGAGCGTAGCCTCGTCGCCGCCGGTTCCGGCGCGAATTTCGAGGACGACGGTCAAGCCTTTTTCATCCCACTCCCAAGAAGCGATTCTATCACCTGGCGTATCTGTTTGCCAGGTGATCGTTATAGAATTGTTCTTAAAACAGGAGAGTGCTTTCTTACCCCGTAAGACAATCTTCCAAGCTTTTATAGGACCTGGGATTGGCTGATCTTCATGATTTTCAAGTATGCGAGCGAGACACATAACTTATCCTCTCTTCAGTTTATTTTTCTTTTTCTTTGCTGGTTGGGGCATCAATCGAATTTTTTGAGCAACATAGTTTTTTAGCATCGCTTGCTTAATTTCGTAAGTTGTGCCATCAATGCCGGTAGTTGTAATTTCATCGATTTGAACTGGGATCACTTTTTTTGTTTTCATATACATATACAATACACGCGCCTTTGCAGCATCTTGTTGTGTAGTATAACAGTGAAACCCACTTTTGTAGCGAGTGCAGCAACTATCATTTGCGGCCAGGTAGCCTTTCCAAGCAGACTTCCATTTTTTAGTTATGCGGAACTGTTGAAACGGGGTAAAAACTTTACCCGATATTACTTCAACTATCTTCCAAGCGATAATAGGTCCCTTGATTGGGTTACGATGATTTTTTGTAACGCTTAGTAAACACATAAATTTTCCTTATTCGTGACTTGAGTCTCCGTTGTCAGATTGCATCTGGTTAATTGCTTTTTCATACTCTTCAGTAGCTACTTTTTCTACCCAACAGCGTAGGCAGTCTAAATCGAACACTTTACTTCCAAATATCGTTGTTTTGTGGTTTTCATCATGAATCGGCCAGGTAGCTAAAGGCTCATGCCAACGATTCCTGGCGATGATTTCCAAACTCATGTTATTCTCTCCCAAAATACTTTGCGTTGATAGCGGTAAAATGCTTCCATTGTTCGGGTAAATCATCTACTGGAAAGATAGCGGATACAGGACACACAGGAACACACGCTCCGCAGTCAATACACTCCACAGGATCAATGTAAAGTTGGGGATTCTGATCAAACTCAGGAGTCCCCTTCTTGGGGTGTATGCAGTCTACAGGGCAAGAGTCCACGCATGCGGTATCCTTTACCCCTATGCATGGCTCAGCAATTACATATGCCATGACTTACTTCTCCTCTTGGGTTTTACTGACTTTTTAGATGCCATTTTATTTACTCCTGTTTTAGTATACCACAAAAATTTCACAGTGTGTAGAAATCGTTTTTTACCTCTTTAATAAAATCTGTCAAAGCGGGGCGCAATGCCGCCATATTTTGCCATTGTTCCCAGCACAATCCCCGTTCAATCAAATCATATGTCTTTACTATGCTAGAAGATTTATCCCCACCTGGGGTCCACCCCAAAGCCCAAATATGGTCACACACTGATGCCGCTGCTGTTACATCGTGGGTTACAACTATCACACAGTTTAAATCATCCATATTGGCTATCTTCATGATCAGTTGTAACATCTTATCTTCCATGATAATATCGAGACCTGAAAAAGGTTCGTCCATAAGTAAGAAATATGATGATGATAAAATTTGCTGGATTATTGCTACTCTTTGTTTTTGCCCCCCTGATAATTGAGCAGGGTACAAATTTATTTTATCTGCAATGCCGAATTCATTAAGAAAGGTCATGATTTTTTCATGAGCGGTTTTTGCATCTTTTTCTTTTTTCTCTGCCGCCAACGTTAAATTACCCATAACTGTGCGATGCGCAAACAACGGATAATCTTGTGCTACTACTCCTACCTCTCCGGCGACCACGGGAACCGCTTTCCCGTTTATCAAAACTTGTCCGGATGTGGGTTTATTAAGACCTGAAATAATACGAAATAGCTGTGTTTTTCCCCGTCCGGAAGGCCCCAATAACCCTACCATCTGCCCTTGAATTTGATTAGGGCGTTTGATCTTCTTGATTTCTGCACAGACATCCGTCAAAATAGCGCGGCTTCCAGGCATAGGCTTCGTTAGCAGGGAATTCCCATCCGCGGACGCGCTTAGGTACACATGATCAATCTTTAGGAGAGTATCACCGTAACTGTATGGATAAAGTGCGCTCATTTATTTTTTCCTTTTACATCCGGCTTAACAGGAACCGGAGGATCTATTTCCTTTCCATTTCTTGCTTTCCATTTCTTAAGCCATGCGTCGTCAACAGTCCAGCTTGTTCTTTGTCCGCGAACTGTTTTGTATTGAATCAAAATCTCCTTTACTAGTTCAGTCCTTATCTCTATTGTTGGGTTATCACCAAGAGAGATGCCCCGATAAACATAGTAGCCATATCTGTTAAGATCATCCCATAGATGAACCTGCGGATGATCTTTGGGACTTATCCAAATTTTGATTCCATCTTCTTTGAGAACAACCTTACCGTTCTTGTATGTCTTTATTGTCATCTGTTCTCCTTCTAATTTGCTCTTTCTCTCCTTTCTTAGATTTAAGCCATGCGTCGTCATATGGTGATTTTGATTCTACGAGTTGATCCATGGCCCAGTCGCCCTTTAACTCGACAATCTTCACAGCGCCACAAATCTTACACCGATGAAGAACTTCGGTATCAACTTGATCTTTACCCACGCAAAACGCGCCCACAATCTCCCACTCATGTGGGTGCCATTTCGATGCGATTTTGATAAAATACATCAAACAGAAACCCCCAGCAATAATTACGAATAATTCACAAAATAACCTGAGTGTATTCATCGTGATTTTAGGCGCGGAAACCCAGCAGTTATGCTGGGAGGAGCGCCGTCCTCCATGTGTTGAAACTCAGAAATGTGCAATCGTCTGGCTTGAAACTTTGTCCCCATCTCTTGCCTCTTCGACGGTTGCCTGCACAGAGGCTTGAGACTAGAGAAGCATCCCAAACATGCTCTGAGGAACCACCCTCAGCAGGCTAACTTTGCGGCTATACAAGCCCTACTTGTCTAGTACATAGGTTTAACTTGCTTCCACCTGTTGGTCAGGCTTCCCCAAGCCCAGACTTTAGTCTGGGTCTATGACTTTCTCTCCGATCCAATTTTAGCATACGGGCAGAACATATTTTTAGCCACACCGATGAGGTAATCCTGCCCCAACCCCGTCAGCAAAATTGTTATTTGAATTGCAAGAACAGCGTCCAAATAGAAATGCTTATTCGCAGTGGCTAACATGGCTCCGATGCCTCCCTCTGACCTCACCATGGATTCTATCATACTGAGCATCATCCAGCCAATAGCGGCGTTCTGACGCAGTACATCAAAGGCTTTATCTATCTGCCCCAGTACGACAACTTCCCACATCGTACGCCAAGAGCCCATACGCAGCGTACGAGCTAGATCATACTGCTCTTTAGGGATAGATGCTACAACATCTGCCATACCTGTGACATAAAAAACACTAACGCTAAAAACTAGCAGGGAGATTTTCAATTGATGCTGATTGTGGGCGGCAACTGTAAAAAAGAAACTCAACCCTACCATAGACATATAGCGGAATTTGCTCAACACCCCTACTATAGGACGCAGCCCTTCCAAGACTGTGAGGTACGCCAACCCCAGGGAAATGAGCGTGGCGATTGTCAACGCTTCTAAGTTGGCGAAGAGGCTTATACACAATTCGCCCATCAACCCCTGCCCCCATTGCTCTTTAAATGCCTCCCAAGTAGCGCCAATGGTAGGCAATAGGACAAACGGAGAGAACGCCCAAAGTAAGAAGAACATAATAACATAACCCGTCACCAGATAGGTAACCGTGGTTTTGCTAATTGCCCGATTGGGGATAAACGCTGATAGAATCTCGTTCATATATTTAAGATGCGAATAAAAAGAATTAGGGTCAGAATTTCTTCTGACCCTAAGTAGGTCTACTCCCACTCCCACCACCCACATATTTTCAGTTGTGGGACTGTTTTACTTGCCTAGCAGGGTAATCGTAACCCTACGATTTTGAGCCTTCCCTTCGGCTGTAGCGTTAGAAGCTACGGGGTCTTGAGAACCGTGACCCGTGGCTTTGAAACGCTTTGCCGGGAAGTTTGTCGGCCAGTTTGTGTGCAGGTATGTAACCACAGCGGCCGCACGTCCCTTTGATAGTTCAAGGTTGTGATCTTCATTGCCTGTGCTGTCTGTATAGCCATCGACCTGAATAAACGCTCCGGTGATTGCCCAGCCATCCTTCAATTGCTTCAACTGTGCCTCACCAGCCTCGGTAAGTTTCGCTTCATTCGTCTTGAAGTTGATATCATAGGCACGCTGACCAATGACACTTCCCGTAGCTTGCTGTTCATACGCTGGTTCCGCTGCTTCGGAGCCGGTGTTGTTATCCCCGCTGAGTATATCCTTCGCTCCCTGGATGAAAGACTTATCTTCCACAAGCTTCACATCAGGAATTGGAGTCTCTTTGAACAAAGTTGGGTATTGCTGTACATCAATGTTCGCAAAGAGCGTATAAGTTGAGCGGAAGTTGTCATTCCCCTTATCCTTCATACCAAACAAGATAAGGTTATCATCCAAGTTGTTCACAGACGAACCGCCTAGTTCGACTATCTGCCCCGTGGTGGGATCCTTGTACGGAACACCCTTGTAATAACGGTACCAGTAGTCTCCGTTTTCGTTTGGAGCATCACCCTTATCGTCATAAACATCGGATGAAATAGCTGCCGCCTTGTGCAGAGCCAAGTCAAACGCCTTCACTTGGTCGCCACCTTCGAAAGTAGCAGCGAGCATGTTAGTGATTTCTTCCCGATTGTCTTGGAAAAACTTTGCCGGACCAATAATCACAGCGGGCATCTGACTGCGATTTTGTTTGGAAGAAACAACCTTCACTACGCCGCCCTTCTTCGTCACGGCTACAACATCTCCGGGTGTCCAAGTCACAAGGGAGTTTACACAGACATGCACCATATCCCCTGTAGGACGCCCCGCATGCACGAGTTTACGATCTTCGCACTTACCGGCGACATAATCTGTAGCGGCGGTGTTGTAATCCGGAGCATTGATCCAGTTAACTGCATCTGGATCGAAAGTCTTTTCGTCCGGGTTATTGGGGATGGCGTTATCACCAGCCCACTTTAAGGCGATGTTCCAATCACCATCACGAAGAACGCCTTCAACCAATAGGCCAGTAATTTCCTGACCCTTGGAATCTTGCGACCCAGGCATAGGGGATTGATTGAAAGACTTGGAATCTTTCTTTACATTCGGAGGGGCCAAAAAGGCATCTTCTCCGCGGCTATATCCAGTTGCGGCGATAACCTTGAGCGTATACTTCGAAACGCAGCCCTTTGGCTTTCCCTTGCAGTCCAAGTCATAAAGCTTTGGATTGGTAGCAGCTGCAAATTGCCCCGCACCGTCGCCCATGATAATAACATAGTTCGCTCCGGTGGAACAATCCGTAGACCCCCCCGCTAGCTGGCTGGCACAAGCGATCAAATCCAATTGCATTTGATCGGTGAGATCTTGCCTCTTAAGTGTCAGATTAACATTACGCTTTGCCATCAGGGAACCAGCGGTTGTATGTTTACCGCCGTTTGCCAATAGATGACCTAACATAGCATTCCATTCCCAAACTTCTCCGATGATAGGCGTATTAGAAACGGTTGCCGGTGTGCTTTGTGGTAGGGGTGCCGGTACAACATTCGCAACCTGTGCATCTTTCACTTCTGGAAGTGAAATGTGGGATGGGACAATCGCCTTCATGATGTTGGGAGTTGGCATCCAGCCCCGTTCCATCGCTGTCTTACCTAAGAAACAGAGTCCTACAACTCCAACAATAACCAAAAGAACCTTCGCTTGTGGGGTAACATGTCCAGCCATAAATTTTTCTCCTCGTAAATTAAGATGCAAACATTTAACAAATTAAATTTTATTTGTTAAACAAATCGTTGTAATCAGAGCCCGTTGTTCCGTTAGCTCCTACCCCAACACCGCGACCAAGGATCGGAGAATTTGGGAGTGTGGGTGATGGTGCTGCATTAATAGCCGCCTGTAAAGCATCCGCCGCCGTGGGGCGACTCGCGTCTGCATCCAACTTTGCGCCAAATTCTGTAAATTTCTCCTTAGCCCTAGTAGCATTGGCATCATTTTCAACATCGAAATCTGTAAGCATTTTTTCAGAGAAACGGTTAAAATCTTCAATTTCGCCTACAGTTCGTGCAGCATCATCGGCCATAAATTCAATTGCACTGTTTACCAGCTTCAACTGTTCTGGGTCTCCCTTAAGAATTCGGTCGGCAAATTTGAGCGCTTTCTGAGCATCCAGAATAGTTTCTCGTTGATCAGACCAGTAACTTACTTGGAAATCTGTTCGCTCAATCTTAGCATCAGTTGCCACTTCCCAGCGTCGAAATTTATCCAAGAGACTTTTAGTTTGCACTTCCAATTGGGACAACTGGTCAACTCCAGACATTAGGAATCCGGCTTTCTGCTGATTAGTAGTCGTCTTCATTTTGAAGCGATCAGCATCTAGTTGAGTTTTAGCTGCTGCTGCCATACGCTCAGCAGATTGGGCTTCTGCCATCAACTGCTTAATTGCCTCTTTGCGGTCGGATATCTTTCTAAGTAGTTTGCTATCACTGCCAGCCATCCGGCGAATTGTGGCACTTAATTTTTCTTTGCCCTTTTTCATATCATCGAGATTATTTTTTAAAATTCCGATGGGGTCAATTGTTACCAGGATACCGGCTACCCCACGACAAAAAGATTGGAACATGTTCTTGACAACACACTGAACTGTAGGGTTCAGAGCGAGCATTATCATCCCGATCAAAACTGCACCGAGTACACCCAGATATATCATGTTTGTAAAGGCGATTAGCAGGAAAGGGAGAGCTTGAAAAAACCCGTAAATACCAACCGCGGCTAGAGCGAGTAAAACGGGTATTCCAAACCATTTACCCTCTGGCCGACTGAAGAAAGACTTCGGGGAGAAATTGCTTAGATTCAAAGGTGTTGTGCTCATATATGTTTCGCTCCGTGGTTGGATTTTATTCCTGATCTAGTGCGATAGCAGGGCCGCAAATTCCGCCTTCTGTTGATCAATTTCTGTCGCTCGGCGTTGTTGTGCCAAGGCGTATTGCGTTGTACCAGCAACGTGTTTATTCTGTTCATCCGCTAACTCAGCGGCGAGCTGGGTATGTTGAGTTTCCAGGGCGGTAATTTGATCAGTGATTTGCTGTATTTTTGTCTGCCGGGATGTAATTTGAGTTTTTTCTCGTTCCTCGGCAAACTTAGCGAAATTATTCGCATCTGCTGCCAGAGCGGTTTTCAAGCCATCAAATGTGGCGAGGATTTTATCTGCCGTCAGACCGTCAAGCTTGGCGGCTTGCGCTATTGCCATCTTGAACTTAGTTTTAATGTCCATCGGCATACCTTCCATAGCGTCATAATACTTATGAATGGAGATACAAGCCGGTGTGGTTTCAAAGTTTGTTTTAGCGAGTACTTTCTGGTATACGCCCTCGTCTAGAGCCACGGAACCAGGTACCAAAAATGGAGATGGTGCTGCTGTAGGTGCAGTACCTGAATTACCTAAACCCGGAAAAGTAAAACTTGGAGTTGCACCTTTAGCTGGGGCAGCAGTTGAAAGTTTTTCATCTCCGGGTACCCATACCGCATGTGCCGCACTTTCCAACATTTCTTTAATTGACATAAATCATCTCCATTGTGTATGATGTGGGTTTTTGCCGTATTGAACAAAATATTTTTTGAGTGTTGTTCCAGCGATTCTTTCGCTAATTTCGCCGCCAAGATTTTCTGTTGAGGCGTCATTGTGGATTCAGCGCTCATCTCCCTGACCCTCCAATTTTCGTCCGCTCCTTTACGGAGTCCACCCAGAATTTCCACAGCAGGTCGAGCAGCGGCTCTCCATTAACCGTATCTTCGGCATGGTGGCCGTGCCTCAGCAACCAATCCTGAATCGACTCAATCTTCTGCGTCATGCTCTCCCCTCCGCTAAAACTCTTGTGCGGGCCGGATTGGAACCGATTAGCGTAAGGATTCGTAACCTAAACCTTACCCCTTCATCCGGAGCGACCTAAATCGTTCCGCGTTAACGCCGCACCTAAAAGTTTATTGTTCTTGTGTAGCCAAGGCTGTAGGTGGCGTAGGCGGAATCTGTGACGGGGGAGGAATATTCGACATTCCTGATTCAGCTGCACCAACCAGAGCTGTAACTCCGTAGCAATAATCCCCCAAAGAGGCTACCGTTGTATCCGTATAAGTCTTTGCTGTACCGGTGAGTGATGTGGTTGTCAGGAGTGCGAAAGTTCCACAAGCTCCAGACGAATAAGTTGTTCTGTAGACATTAATACCTGTAGCCCCAGATGGGGGAGTCCAAGTCAAAACTACAGAATACGGATAAGAAACACCCTGTGCTTGGGAATTAACTCCCAAAACGAAGAAAAGTGCGATAAACATAGTAACGATTTTCATTTTCATATTTTCACTCCTTACGCCTGCTCTGGAACAAAGTTATTTTGCGACATTTTAATGCCGCTATCGGACAAAGTTTTAACGAGCCAATCTTTCCCTACTTGTTTTATACCTAATTCTGCGGCTTTAGTCAACTTAGTTTTTCCCGCGTCATCACCAACGATCAAAAGATTTATTTTTTTGGTTACACCAGTTTTAGATTCGGCCCCTAAGCTAACAAGTTTCTTGATAAGAGAGTTTCTATCTTCGTCAAACTCCCCTGTAATGCAGAAAATAATACCACTTAGAGGTGCCCCAGCTACTATTTTAGGCGTTTCCGGAGGAGTAGGACGCACACCTAAATTGAATAATGACAAACACAAAACTTTGTTGTCAGGGTTCGCCCCCCATTCAGATAAAGCTTTTATTTTCTGCGGCCCTATACCCTCAATTTTGTTCTCTTCCAAGTTTTGGGTAATTTGCCATAAATCTTTGAAGCTCTCTGGGGTGAGCTTAAAAAATGTCACCAAAGCTTTACCATGAGTTTCCCCAATCATAGGAATCCCCAAAGCTTTGATCCAACGCTCCCAAGGAGCGGTTTTAGCCTTCTCTAAGGAATCCAACATTTTGGGAAGAGTGGCATCAAATCCTATCATTCGAGCATAGGCGATAAATTCTTTATTTGTATCCATGGAGAGTCTTTTATCTTGGCATCTATTATAAAAATTAAAAAGCCCAGCCAGATCATGGATCCCTTCCTCTTTCACTAGTGTTCTTGCTGCTTCTGGACCCAACCCATCGATTTCTAGTACATCCCTACTACCAATAAAAGCCAAATACCCCCGTAGAATACCGGGGCATGCTTGATTGGTACAAAAATGTTGAATGATGCCTACTCCGCCCTCATCCATCTCCACAACTTTTCCAGCGCATTCCGGACATTTTGTTGGTGGAATGATTTCATCATCCCCTTCGTCAATCACACGAACGATTTGAGGGATCACATCCCCGGATCGCAGCATTTCTACCTTTGCCCCCAGTTTCAAACCTTTTTCTTTAATCCAGGAGATGTTGTTAAGACTGGCGTGTTCGACCTTCGCGGAAGCCAGTATCACGGGGTCACATTCCGCAACAGGAGACAATTTTCCTGTTCGTCCTACCTGCCATTCGATGCTGCGTAGATACGTAGTACCAGAGGCAGATTGGGGTTTGAAGCAGGTTTGCCAGTTGGTATATTTAGAAGCAACTCCTAACTGTGTGCGTAAAGCATTCGAATCTACTTTAATGACTACGCCATCAGTTTCCAAGGAAAGAATATCACGAAGTTTAGTTGTGCGCTCCTTAAGTTTCTTCGCTAAAACAGCTCGTAGTGAAGCTTCATCTTCTACCAGTTCTCCCAAGGGAGCGACAAACCCCGCATCAACAAGCATATCCAAGCGGGCAAACCCACTATCATTTAAATCTGAACCTGTCACTTCCCAAGGTCTATATTCAAGGTCACGACTAGCTACAATTTTAGCGTCTTGCTTTTTCATGGTACCCGCTGTTAGATTACGGGTGGACTGATAAATTTTACCCCCATATTTTTGGGCCTCAGCGTTGAGACGTTCAAGGGTGTCATTCCGCATGACCATTTCTCCCCGAATGTCAAACACATTTGGAAAACTATTAGGTACTGTTTTTGGAATGGATTTGATCGCCATTACCTGTAAAGTGCAATCTTCTCCTTCACTGCCCGTACCGCGGGAAACGGCTTGATGCAATTTTCCATGCCTATACCTTAATTCTACGCTCACACCATCAAATTTTGGCTCTAAGCAGAATTTGGCGTCGGGATATCCTGCCCATATTTTCTTAGCCCATTCCACAAAGTCATCAACAGTGTATTTGTTCTCAATGCTGAGCATGGGACGGCTGTGCTTCACTCTTCCAGAGGCCGTTACATCGGAACCCACTGTATGGAGTACAGGGGCGAACACCTTCAATTGAGGATTAGCCGATATTATATCCGCCAACTCTTTTTCCTGAGCGTCATATTCAGCATCGGACATCACGGGTTCGCCCTTCTTGTAATAAGCGTCCCGTGCTTTTTCTAGTTTCGCGTTTAGCGCTGTGGTGTATTCTTGAAGACCCATAATTATTAGTCCATAGACTTGTATATTGAGTATACCAGCTTAACGGTGACAGACGCAAGTGCAGCCATCACTAAAATTGATACAAAATAGTCAATTGGAGCCCAACAAGAGATCACGATTGGGTGATAAATACACACCAAAATAGCCGCAATCCACTGACTTGTACACCATGGGCAGGAAAGCAATTCGTCCAGCCAAGGGCTACGTAAACGTAACGCAGCATGTAGAGGGTTAAATATCGCCCCTTGGGTGATCAATGCACTCAGAGCACCACACGGGATGCTAAGGTATACCAGTTGGAATAAAGCGGATAAATTCATGGCTCTATGTGTCCGATACAATTATTGTAAAGACAGGCGTGGCAAGAACAACCCACTCTACAAGCTTGAATACGAGGTTTTTCAGCGCTAAATGATAAATCGGTGTACTGCCCAGTGTTGGGGCAAACACCCCTTGTGGAACGTATATCAATTTCAGTGTACTGAATTTCGAATCGCTGACGGGGATTTGAGATCTCATACAATTCACCCACAATGTCGCCTACAGGGTCAAGATGGATATTGATCGGAGAAATACCTTTTCCTTTCTTTACAGGAATTGCCGGTTTTGTTTTCTTTTCCTGCATTAGCGAACCGATTTCTTTTTAGCTATTGCTACACAACAGGGTGCTCTAAAATATTCTGGTATATTCTGGTTCGGGTGTTCAATTTCTTCAAGCTCCTTCAAAATATCATCCGCATCCCCTATGTCAATATTTGCATCGAGAGTTGGACCATGATTTTCTTGAGGGCGAGGTTTCTTTTCTTGTGGTCTTTCTTTTTGTACTTGAGACATTTAGGAATCATACCTCTGTTTTGAACTTGGAATTGGAACAGCTACCAGTTGTGCCGTAGGTGAAGATGGAGAACGAACATCGATCTTCACCCCGTTATGGTACTGCTCCATAGCTGTTACTTGCAATTTTTGATTCTCAACGAACTCTCGTAGCTCATCCATGTGATTCATACCATACTGCTCTTTATGCATAGCTGTTAAAGCAATGTCGAAATCTTTTTGACACAACCCATCAATATTTTTAGCGTCATTATTACGATCAATAGCAACCGCCGAAGCTCGCTCTACAATACCAGCGATGAGCGCTCCACTGACCAGACTACCTAAACTGAAAACCCTAGTTCCTATAGTTGTTTCCAATTTATACAATGGATATTGTTCGCTAAAAAGTCTTTCATTGGTAGTTTTAATCAATTCCTCAGAGCTGACCCCCTTGGATAAAGGAACATTCCGCATATGAATATTCCAAATGGATGGCGCATTTTCCTTCGTTGGGGGCGCTACATAAACTGGTCGATCTATACGCCCAGGACGAATTACAGCGGGATCCAGCGTATCAGCCCGATTGGTTGCCAAAAGCACAAAAGTCCCGCTATCTTCAATTCCATCCATTTCAGAGAGAAATTGGGGAACAATGGTTTGCTCCATGCCAGCGGATGTGCGGCTTCCCCGGCGCATTAAAATAGCATCTGCTTCATCAATGAATAAAATAGCAGGGTACCCGTATTTTTTGTAGTGGCGTTTACAAAAATCAAATGCCAAACGAATTTGACTTTCTGACTCACCTACATATTTATCTAAAATCTCCGGCCCTTTAATGTAAACAAATCCGGATTCCACTGATTCTTTGCTGTGCATACGAGCCAAGGAACCTGCGGCCGCTCTTCCGATGAGCGTTTTACCGTTCCCTGCGCGACCCCACAAAAGAGCCCCTTTAACTTCTTTTTTGTGGAAATACTTAAAAATATCTTTTTTAACATAAGGAGTTTCCAGCGCTGCAATAATTGCCTTTTTAGCATCTTCGCATGCGCCAATATCATCCCAGGTTAAAACTGCATTCGTTTTAAAGGCAAATTTAGAAGTCTGATTTATTTTTTTGATGATGACATGGTTTGTACTGTCCATGATCACATGATCCCCAATTTCCACGGGGACGGTAGCGTAATCAGTAGCCAATATACCAGATGGGGTATTAAGTTGGATTGTTTTATCGTCTATTTGGACGACAGTTCCAGATACCCCGTAAGTAGTGTAGTCGCTTACCCGAACAATTTGTCCCGTTTCGGGATGAACGTCTACTGACATTCCTACTTTTACTGGGATAGAACTTTCAACTTGATCTAACTCAAAAACTTGATTTGCCGTAACTACAATCACCGATTTATCCAAAACAGCGGTAACGACTCCCACATGATAAGCGGCGGCGGTGAGGCGTTTTAAAAGATTTTGCTGCTCCGTAATCTTTTCACGCGCATTATTGACAACAGCGATTTCCTTGTCAGTCATCGACATTTTTGTTCCTCAAATCTTAGATGCTGAGTTTACCATAAAAGAATAATACTTTTCTAGGTCACAAGCTGCTAGTTCGGTTCGGGTAGCTTGGTAGGAAATAAGAATGTAAACTCAGCAGATGAAATTTCTTTGCGTTTACCATCGGGATCAGCAATAAAATACTGCTTTGGGTCATAACCCCTAATCTCCCCAGAAAGCTTCTCCCAAAGCTTTACCTGCCGCACTTTTTCGTAGCCTCCGAACTGCTGGCCCACCTTGTAAGCAGCATCATCTTCAGTCTGCACCACGTAGCCTCCGAACTGCGTATACTGACCCACCTTGTAAGCAGCATCATCTTCAGTCTGCAACACCCGTTTTGCTAAGTGATATTTATATTGAAGTTTGTCATGCCATTTTGGGTGAGCGATTTTAATATTTGGAAGGCGTTTAAGATTTGTGAGGAGGTCTGCGATTTTAACTAGTCTTCCGCCTTTCGACGCGCGGGCTCGATAAATAAAATCACGATAAAATTCTTTTATTCCATCGGATTCACGTCGGGTAACGGAATCTACGATATCTGCAACCACATCTCCGAATTCTTTACGAACCTGATCAAGAGAAAAATCAGTGTCTTCAACCACATCGTGAAGTACAGCCGCTACTAAAAGTTGCTCTTTTGTAGCTCCATATAAAACGGGAAGGCAACAATCTGGAGTTTCATTGGGGGCACATTCCAGTTCTTTTTTTACAGCAAACATGACCTCTAAGCTGTGAAGAATGTGAGGGTCACCATCCGAGTCTATTTGCCCATGGTGTGCTTTCAGCGCCAGCTCAATAGCTATTTCGAGTAAACTACTCATGCTATTATTATACAGTTGAAGCAGGGGTTTGTCTACTCAAAAATGAGTCTTTTTTGTAATAAGGGATTCCTAAAACTTGACACTGCAATGCCTTTGCGCACGGCATCTTCATTAGTTTTTGGCTCAGGAAACAGTCTTTTTTGCTTCACATTCCTTGATGGTTTTTTAGAAGGTTCGCCAAAAAGTTTAGCTACAGCCTTATTTGTTCTTTCGGGGTTCCACTCATCCCAATCATAGGGGAATGACCAGCGAAATTCGGGAGTATCGTAATACCCTCCCGTGCCTCCAGCGTCTTGGTGGCCTTGGGCATCTTTTACCAGTTTCTTTTCATCCATGAGTTGCAAATAACGACCATCGGTGGTTGTTGTGATTTTGATCCTATCTTTATCTTTTAAGCCTTCTTGGACTTTCTTTTTAATATTTGCCCTTACCTCTGCTTGGTTTGGTCCCCCAGCCACATATGCAGCATGCAATTTTTGTAGTACAGGCACAGCATCCCACACTTTATTTTGATCGTAACCCTTTAATTTTTCTTTTATCTCTTGTATAACTTCAGGATTTGCGAATCCTCCCGTTTCATTCATCTCATTTTCCTGAGTAGTTAAATATTTTTTGAGTTTGTCAACTTCCTGGTCAAAAACTTTTTGCCCTTTAGCGATGTAAGCATTATATAAATCTGTAAGCGCCAATTTCACCGCAACTTTATCATTAGGGTTGAAATTTGAATACCATGATTGCATTTCTACTGGAAAATCATAAGTGAGGGATAAACCAATATTATGGATTTGCGGATCATTGATTCCGTTAAGCAAGTCCGTGAGTTCATCGATATCCGGGCTGTCATAGTTGTGTTCACCAGTCTGAACAAACATCCACGCTTTCTTAGCTTCACTGTCACCTGTTTTCTTAATGAACTCTTCTTCATTAGGCCAAGAGGCAACCGCTACTCCGTATTTTGGGTCGTATGTAGCACTTTCTAAACCCAAAATAGCTTTGATTTTTTTCAACAGCTTTCCATCCATTCCATGTTCTTTATAATATCCTGCGATGGTCATTCCTACGCCTGGATTAATTTTATTGACGATGGCTTGTTGTTCAGGGGTAAGATCAGAAAAAGAAAAATTGTGAGACGCTAAGTATCCACCGCCGCCAACGCCTTGTATTCTATGATCTTCCAATAATTTCATAATATATGGATGGTATTGAGGAGTAGGTTTTGCATTACCTTTACCCTTCATTTCCCCTAAAGTTCCACTGTCAGCACCTGGTGGGTCTTCATGAAGAATGAATGTAAGATGAGGTTCCCACAAAAAATCTTTTCCGTGTTTAACTGGTCTGCGTAAACTGAGTATGCCGATACCTTCTCTACCGGCGAAAGGGGAATTTCCGCAGTGACCCATGGCTTTAGCTTCTTGGTCACAGGAAGAGCGAGGTAAAAACCACCAAGCCCAACCATCGGGAAACTTAATAAAAACTTTATCTTCTGTTTTAGGTTTAAGTCCTCGTTTTGCTGCTTCTGCCCAAGCCTGCTCAATGCTAGAAAATCGTTGTCGTAAATCAGTCCAAGTTTCTACTGTCGGACTATAATTATTGATCTCCGGTACATTCAAACCATAAAAGTGATCTAAATTTGCATGTATAGTCGATAAATCTCCTATACTCATACTATCAGCATCTGGATTTCCCCCTTTTGCTGACATGTCTTTTTTGTATTGATCTAGAACATTCTTTACTCGCTCTTTATAAATCTGTTCTCTGGATTTCTCGCCTGGGGATGTTGGTTCAGCAGGTCTACCAGATCCAGCGGCTCCAGCGGCATGATAAAGTTCTTGCATGATAGCCAAGCGGATCCAGCGCAAAAACCAAATAACTCGATCCTGTTTTTTGAGACTCCGCTTAGCCCATGTAATTTCTTTATCTATCAAAAACTTGGATTCAGGGTTTAAAGCAAGTATAGACTTAAACATTTCCTCATAATTATAGGCTAAAATGATGTGGGAAGTGACACCAAATCTACCTTTGATTTGATTGCTTAAACTTTTAGCCATAAGAGGAGGAAATATCCTAGCTTTTTCGATATTTGGGCTAAAAGAAAATTTCTCTAGAGTAATGCCTTTGTAATCGGCGCTCGTAACATATAAAGTAGCTGGCAAACCCGTACTTCCTGTTTTAACCCCACCATCCAAAGCAACAATGGAATCAGCTTCTGCGTAATCTGGGCGTCTATTTAATCCTGGAGTGCCTTTTGCGGCGTTATTAACAGCTGTAGCAGCGGGGTTAGCCGCTTTTGATATATTCATCTGGTTATCCTCTAGAGCCCTCTGTAGGCTCTTTAATCCCGTTCCCCCGGGGGTATCTTCATAAACCGGCCCGCCCATGTCCAAAAACCATTGTTTGGTACCTCGCAGTACATTTAATTCCCCTTTTTGCTTGGGGCGCTTAAAAAGCAAAAATGTATCCGTACCGTACTTCAATTCCCAGCCGTATTGAGCTACCAGACGAGTTACTTTTGAGTCTTCGGGAGATTTTACCGCTTGTTTCCAGGCGAATCCCTTATCCCCAATGACAAATTGTCTACTGGTTTCTGGGTCGAAATAAGTAAGTTTTTGTAAAAGATTAGGCATGACGGTTTCTACAGAAGAAGTAGAAAGTCACTGTTTTTATGGATTTACTGAGTTGTGTTATTTTTTTCTATTCCACGTACTTTCAACCATTCTATTTCTTGGGGACTTAAGGGGCAGGGTGAAGGATCTCCAGGTTTCCAATTGTGGATGTGATCGGGAAGATTATTGAAACTAACATCTCTGTAACCAAGCCAAATCCAAACAGACATCATTATGGCGTTAAGAATATTCCAAGCGGCTTGGGGGAGGTGGGGTTCATTGCGATCTCCTTCTCGATAACGCTGAATGTGGCGTTCGGCGGAACCAAGCAACTCATTAATTGGCATTCCATTTTCCCAATTACGAGTATCCCCATTGCCGATGCCGCCGTTGAGTTTATCCCTTTGGATGTTACCGTTCTCGTAAATGCGAGAAACAAGGAAAAGAGCAATAGAAGGCATCCAGTGTGGTGCCCCTTTCCCTATCGCTGCGTCTCTACTCGCACCGCCCTTAAATACACGTTCCTCACCTGTTTTTTTAAACTCTTCCATGTCTCCTAATACTGAACCTAGCGGTTTATAGATAAGAAAAAAATGGTATTAAGACCAATCCACCACTTTATCTTCATCTTTTAGAGGCTGAGTCCATCGATACCCATTCGTGGTAGTAACAATACGCTTCCAGTTGTTACATTCCATGTTGGAGACGAGTATTGCATCGTCTTTAGTTGCGCGAGCTTTCACTTGTTTCAAAGTCTCGACCTTACCGCCCAAGTAATACATCCCGCTTGTTTTGGTTTCTTTGGAGTCCAAATCATCCACTCCCCTGCTGCGAGTAGAAAACCTAAATCCATAAGGTACAGCGTCATGACGTTCTTTGATCCCGCGAGCTTTTTTCTTGGCTTCTTCAACATCCCAAGAATCAATAGATAAGCAGCTTGTTTCTGCTACAAATGTACCCGGGCTGAAAAATGTTACAAAATGTTTTTCCATAACCACCTTTTTTTGAGTTTTTGCTTTAACTTTCTTTTTTGTTTTCATAAATAGGATACAAGATACCTAAAATTTGTCATTGGCTCGTGCCTGCTTCTGTGTGATCTTCATATACCAGCCTTTCCGCACCTGCCACAAATGAAACCGTTCGCGGAATTAGTCCTATGTCGGTGCCAATGCGGTTTTATTCGGCCACTTCCCCAGCCCAATGCACGGGCAATTTCCGTACCCAACTGGTCCCCTGCACTGGCATACCAATGATACCATTCTTTTTGATGCCCGAATACCCGGCAAAGCCAATCCCAAGTAGGGCCGTCCCGCCATCTCCGTTTGTACGGCCATGATCCAGTTCCTATCTTAAGCCTTGGCATTAGACCCACGCTCCGCAATCGTCGCAGGACGAGTCCATGCCGACTGGATGTGTCTTCTTGTGCGGGCAGCAATTGATATTGAAAACGAAATTGTGCAACTCATCATCAGTGAGACGATTCACCTTCGCCACGGCCAAACGAAGCAGCCGCTCTTTGGTCATTTTCTTGGGCATCAGAATGTCTTCTTTCCGACCCACGAGATCCACTTTTGGGCCTCGGGTGGGCTTTCAGCTTTTCTATCATATCACACGAACTTCACTGTGTCCCGCATTTTCTTCGGGTACGTGTGAAACCAAATGTTATTGTCGCCGCAGAGTTCGCAGATACCCTTGACCTGTCCAGCTGGGATTCGTTCTGTCCAGCTAACGAAGCGGAAGGGATGCGGACAAATCACTTGAAGCTCGTGAAGCTGCCGCGTGAGGCTATATTCAATTGCCCTCACATCAAACCGCGAGTCGTTGAGACTCTGACTCACGGCCTTGAGTTTGTTGATCTGCGTTGGCGTAAAGCGCCCTCGTTCGCGGGCAGCTTTAAGCTCTGCGCTGGTCTCGATTCTTTGTTGACTGTTCATTTGGCTAACCTCTTTTCGGCAGTTGCATGGGAGCGAATCGCATCTTCCACGAGTCCCATAATTTCGCGCTTGATCTTGAGAAGCTGATCGTCGTTGTACTTCTCTATTCCCTGGAGTCGCTTCAGTTCGAGGTCACGCTCCTCAGACTCGAACTTGCGCCGCGCAAGTTCGGTTATTTCGGCGCAGTTAGTGCGAACAAGCAAGTTCATTTTCTTGCAATCGGGGCAGGCAATTACCCTGCCAGAAATATCCCACCAGCGGTCAGCGTGCTCCGCACCGCACGAGCCACAAGTCCAGTCGTAGAACCCGTCGGCGTGGTGAACATACGAGGCGAGCATCTGCACTTCTGATGCGCCTATCTCGTGCCCATTATCATCCTCGTATTTCTCTTGCTGGAGATTTTTCATGCCGTCAATCCCGCCCATACGATACAGTCTGACGGAACTTCATGGCTATCAACTGCTTGACCGCATCGCTCGCAATCTATTGAATAACCGGAAAACCCGTTATGTGCGGCCTCCCACCCAGCACGACAAATAGCGTTGAACATATCCTCGCCGGGGTAAACAATTGTATGAAATATACTAGTCATCGCCTCCTCCTCCTCCATCACCCCCGCCTGAATCGCCCCCTACATCTCCGCTACCATCGGGAGACGCGCCAGCGTCATTCGTAGACTCATCTACAGTGGTTTCTTCTTCGTTGGTAGCTTTGTCTATTTCTTCTTCCTCTGCTTTTGTTGCTGCACGCCAGCTGCCCCCGCTGGGTAATTTCAATTCTCCGCCGGTAAAGGGGATATCTACATCAATATCCATATTTTTTAGTACATACTCCCACCATTTGCCTTGGTCATCTTGCATTACAATGTGATGGTTTTTTATTTTATAGATTTTTGCTTTGTGCCTGGTATCACACCCATTACAAGATGCAAAGGTGAGCGTGATTATAGCGATGATGATTAAAACAAGCGGATTTTGGGTATCCGATGATACATTGCTCATACAGGTTCCTTATGCTCATGTGCCCATTGAGGATGCGTCACTCGCCAAATTAACGCCATCATTAGGGCTGATATTAATGCTACCACATGAATGATGATTCGGTGTTCCGTAAGCCCCCAATCAGTGCGCTCAATGTGTACAAAGTCTTTTAGAATTTGAATCAATGTGATTCCGGCGATAGACAAGGAAATTTTTACTTTCAAAATACCGGAGTCAATATGATCCAGCCATTGGGGGCGTTCATCCTTCTCTTCTAAATCAAATTTATGGATAAAAATTTGGTGCCCGCCTTGTACCACCATGACAATTAAATTTGCTACCATGCTGGCATCAACGAATCCCAATAACATCACCATTAGGGATTCCATATCCCATGTAAATTGATGGACAACAAACATGTAATCATTGACTAAGAAAGCGACCACATACAAAGAAAGCGCTACGATCAAGGCCAAGTTAATGGGAAAAAGCACCCACCTTATGGCGAATATCGCGTCCCCTGCGCGTTTTGTCCAAAATCTAATCATCTTCCCAGTCTGCGTTTTCGGATTTCCATCTCATCCCATTGGGACACGACAACCAGTGCAGCTAAAAACAAGTGCCAGCCAAAGCCTAGCAAAAATACCTGGAACATGTCAACCCCGACGCTAAAGACAGGGGATACTGATTGGTTCATTATGGCTTGAAATTTTTTGTTATCCTCTGTCTGCCCATAGAATAAAACCAATCGACATCCGATACAAGACATAAGCATCAACAGACCGTACAGGACATAGGCCCACTGGTACCCAAACATACCCAACAATATCAGTAGAATCAAGCCGATATTATACAAAATATACTGCCCCATGTGGACTTTGTGACTAAGTTAGATGAAAGGGTCATAGATTTGTCCCGAAAGTGTTCCTTACTCTTTGAGAGTAGTTAAGATACGGTATCCAAATACACGCAGCGATAGAAGTTCGTACCAAAGATAAAAAATATAAGGGTACAAACAAACTCTTAGCGGATATACTCCAAAATACCAAGACTGTCGTCACAACCACACTCAAGACTAAAAAACCCACAGCGAGAAGTATGCCTTCTACTCTTTTTTTTGTTAATAGTATGGCTGAAGCACTCGCCAAGAGAGTTAAAAATATGGGTATGAAAGAATGAAAGTTTTTAATCCCTCCATTCCCAAGCCAAGGGTCGGAAGAGTCAAAAGACGCTAGAAAATAAACCAGAGCATTACAGTACATCCAGATGACGAACACCAAGAGCCACCCTCTGATCCCAATTTTCACTTTATTTTCCTTTCTTTTTATTTTTCTTTTTCTTGATTGGAAGAAGTCTTATTTTATTTGATACATAATTTCTTATACTACGCGTCTCTGGAGTGGTGTACCACAAAGTACCGTCTGTACCTATGTAAGTTATATCTTTGATCTCAACAGGTACAACTGAATATTGGCCATCAACATGGTAAGGAGTAATGGCTTGTACCATAGCATCAGCATCTTTTTTTGAAAAATAAGAGTGAAACCCTGTTACTTAGGGGGCGGGAGTCGAACCCGCCGGTCTTCCGCTTGCGCGGCTGCTCTGCCTAACCTTGAGCTAACCCGAACTTTGCTTGATCCCTGAACTTCTGCCACACGCTGTCGCTCGTCTGCCAGCGCCAGAGCATGTCCACGAAGGACCCACAGTACGTGCAGTAGATTTCGACGGTGCCGTAGAGCGGGTCAAAGTTCCGACCTTCGCGCTTTGCCGCGTCATCGCCGAGACAACTGGGGCACGTCCTACGCATAGAAATTGGTGAACCGGGTGGGAATTGAACCCACAACCTTCAGATTAAGAGTCTGTTGCTCTGCCAATTGAGCTACCGATCCAAACTTTTACGCAAACCTTTTGATTGACACGTCTGTGATGCCGATAGTGCTCATCCAGATACGCTCGAACTCTGAGGTATCGGCGATCCGATAGGGTTCGTGACCCCTGCGGAACACCCAAGTGCCCGATTCTCTTCCCGGTGGATCAGCCCAAATCATCAGTTCAGGCGGCTCCATGTCGTGACGAAATATCGCCGCGAAAGCATCCGCGAGATCGTCAACGTTGATATGCCCGTTTCCGTCTATACTCATAAAGCTTGTAGTCTACCGACGTGCTCGGGATACTTCGCTGCAAATCCAACCGAGCTATACGGAGGCCAATGAAAAATTTCCCCGTCTTGCAAATCCTCGATCACGAAGCGGCAAAACTCAACCCATGCTTGTGACCCCGTTGCTGTGTACGGTCCAATTTTTAGTTCCATACACTACAATACCACAAAACTCAAATTTTGGTCGGCGCGGCAGGATTCGAACCTGCACCTTGCTCCTTAAGAGGGAGATATGCTAACCGTTAAACAACACGCGCCGAAACTTCAGTATTCATTAGTATGAAGCAAGCTGGAGCTTACACCGTCTACGAGGGCGACGAGGAGTGCTTCTTTAGAGCCCCACACCATCCGATGCTCCACTTAGAAGTTAGTATAATATGATAAAATGGGGATGAGTTACGACCAGTAACGATCTTCCAAGCTTTGCGAACTTTATGATCTGGGGGATTAAGTGTTTGAGTGATTGTGTATAAACACATGGCTATTTCCTCTTTGTGGGATACAGACGAATTTTATTGCTGACATAGGTTTTATACCCATATCAAGTCCCTGTGTGTGGATTTCATCAATTTCAACTGGAATGAGTTGATAATATGGATATTCTGCATTCCATTTGGAAAGTTCTTTCTGGGCGTCTTTTTTGCGGGCAAAGGTATGGAATCCTGCACTATATGAAAAGTTAATGAGGTCTTGCCCCACACTTTCTATCGTCGTTCCCTCGGCTACTTGCCAAGAAGAAGTAATAAAAGCAGGGTAACAACAAGTTTCATAACTCCCTTTCGGTGCTGGTGGGATGGGTTTATTAAAGCGAACTATTTTCCAAGCTTTTTTTGAGCTTCTGGTAGCGATGTCGAATATTTTTTCAACTGAACTTAAACACATAAATCACTCCAAGGGAATATTAGCAAAATTATCTTCGATCAATTCAGAAAAATATTTGCGTCTTTCCAAAATGTATCTTTTAACATCCGAGGCTTTGATACCGTACTCTACTAGCTCTTCTTGTGCCACGACGGAGCGAAGGTATTCTTCTACTGGAACGGACACATATTCTTCCCTGTAGAAAGGCTCTCTGACTCCTTTTATATCCCAATTCGGCACCTTGATGACATGATCAAATATGTAAATTTCTGTCTCCAACTGTCGAACACAAAATCGCACTTGAGAATCGAATACTGTAATGGCTCGATAGCCCAGAGATTTACTCACTCGTTGCCGCCTTTCTCACCAGTATATCATTTTCCCAAGCATATGGAATTAAATCTCTCAAATAATTCCGATTTCGAGTAAACACCGGCGTATTTTCGTCAATTACCCAGTTGGTATTTCCGATGGTTACTGAGTCAATTTTCCGAATTATGCGTCCGTGCTTAAAAGAAGCTGGGTGCTTTGCCCAATTGTCGCCTGCGGCTTGAATAATTTCGTGTTGCGCTGCACGATTTTTTCCGTGAAGTTGTTTGTGACTGGCGTATGCTTGTGCCAGCATGGTTACGCTATTTCGTTCAGCGTCCTGTTGTCGCCAAACATAGTAATTTTCGACTTCAACCAGATCAGGAATCGTGAATACCCTAGCGTCAAACATAGCGTTCATGAGTTTTTTACCGCCAAGCAAAGATGTATCACGGGCAGACGTTACCAGCCAGCCTTCTCCGAAGGAGTCGCGGAGCGCCAGCTTCTGGTAGTAGCCGACTTGAAGGTTAAATGCCGTTGTAGCGATGGAAGCCCCCACGCTCACCCATTTCTGTATCACACCATCAAACCAGGGCTCAGTTTTGATATCGAGAAAATCCACAGCCAATAAACTGATTTCATCGGATTGAATGTAGGCGAATTGAGCCCCGCTGATTTGCTCACAAAGTGCCCTTGCTGCGGCATTCATGCAGTCCATAAATTGCTTGTCGTAGGGCTTTGCCAGTCCTTTAGTCCATGTATGGAAAGCTCTGCCAACGCGAAGAATGGTGTAAGTACGCTTCGGCAGAAGAAAACGGTACACATTTTCATGCCGTTTCATCCGATCACCCAGGGAATCGGCTTTAGATTTGCTCATATAAAGTTGGATGCAAATAGATAAGAAATAATACAGTAAAATTTTGGAGTTGTCTAGCCCAATAGATTGTTGACGATATCGGCTAAAAGGAAAGATGTCTGCTTGGGAATGCCTGGGTTGGTGGGGGAAATTGGTGCTTGAGGAACCGTGGCTTCTTCTGTACGATGTACTGCGGGAACAACTTCAGCGGCATTAGGAGTTCCATATTTTTGAAGAAAATCAACTAGTTCATCTTGAGATGAGGCAACGGCCAGTTTGCTGAAATCCTTGAAAGTGGCTCGCGGCTTAAATGTGGAGAATGTGAAAGACAAAGTTCGTATACCCTCACCACCAGTTCCTCTGTAAACAAAATCATCGTTCCCCAGTTTCAAACCGCTGCCGTGTAGGTAATAAATAATATCTCCGGAGAGAGGCAATGCAACCGCTACTTCGCTGACTTGTACATCTTCTTCCTGTACATCCTCGCTATCAGCTACGGCTTCTCTAGCAGCGTCTAAAATATTAGGATTGGTAGTGATCCCGTAGATATGCAACCTCATATCCTTTATGGAGTCAGCATCAAGCATCTCCAAAAGATCAAGGGTATCCCGCATTTCAACAATTTTAGATTCTTCGACTTCAACAAAACGTGGTGGCATTCTGTATCCTGTTCACGAGCAGACCTCTGATCTACCCTACTTAAGGATCTCAGATATAGTTTTTTCAGCTTTCGCCATCACTTTATTCCAGGTTTTTGAGAATAGCTTATCAAATTTGGCGAAAACGCCATCATCCAGGACAAGTTCAAGCTCAGTCACCCCCGCTGGAACATTGTAAACTAAGGGTTTACCGGACATTAGGCGTTCCATCCGAGCGGGGGTAACTTTCACACGAGCTTTCATCAAAAACTCCTAACACGAAAATCTTTTTCCCTAACACTCACACCAGTCAACATCTCCAGCGGCATCAACCCTGTCCATACAACCCGTATCAGTGTGTCTATCGATTGGATGCTTGCAACCGGGACAAAGAGTTATATTTTTATATTTTCAAGGATTTTTCGCTCAGTTTTCAAGTCTCGATTCACTGCCCGATCTTCGGAGAATTTTTCCCCATATCGTGCTTTCAGTTTAGCAATATTGTTTTCCATGATGGTTGGAAAATCAATACCGATTTCATTGCTGAATATAGCCAAATACCACAGGCAGTCACCGACCTCTTCTGCAATATTTACTATGTCAAGGGGGGTGCCGTAAAATATATGCTTCTTTAAAGCGTCGGCTATTTCTCCACCTTCAGTTTGAATGCCTAAAGAACCGTGAAGAAGACGAATCGTTCTTTCATTAGAAAGACGCTTAGCTATGGTTGAAAAATCTGTACTTTCAGTGCGGGACGCTAATTGTTGGTATTGATGCTCCCAGAGTAAACTCTGGGGATTCCTGTCCGAGTTAGACATAAGCCAACTCCTCGTGGGCACATCCTGCCCCGGCGAATAGCGTGTTACGAGCCGCATTGACATCGCGGTCGTGCTCTGCTCCACAAGCAGAACATCGCCATTGCCTTACCGACAAGCCTGCAAGCCCTGTGGGTCCTGTCGGATTACCACATTCGTTACAGGTCTTGGTGGAATACTTGGAAGCAACTTCGATAAACGTCCCACCGCTTTTGGGCATCTTGTAGGACAACATCTGTCGAATTTGTGCGTGAGATGAACTGTTCACGCTCTTCCCGAATCGTTTTGCGATTCCCTTGATTGCATCTTTGCTCCAAACTATGAGCACGTTCTCAGATACCAGCTTCGTTGTTAGCTTGTGGTTCCTATCTTTCTTGCGGTTGGCGATGCGCTCCTGAATCCTCGCTGCCAACTGTTTGTTGTGACCACGCTGTGCTTGTCCAAGACGCTCTGCTGCCGCTTCTAACTCCCGTGGGTGTTCGATGACCTCTCCATCCGAAGTTGTGAGCAGGTTTGAAAATCCGGGATCAATGCCTATCGCCCCAAACGCCAAACGCTTAATCGGATTCGGCTCTGCGTCTATGAATAGACACAGATACCATCCAGACGCACGCTTGATCAATCGTCCACACTTGATCTTTCCCTCTGATATTTCCTGCTTGTGAAAGCGGACACTGCCCAAACCCGGAAGCGTAATGCGGTTGCCTTTTGGTGCCTTGATGGGATCGGGGAACGGGATGCTGGACATCTTGTTACGCATCCCTTTGAGTTTTGGTTTGCCTGCGGTCTTCTTAAAGCAACGCTTCCACGCATCGTGGACGGTGCAGAGCACGCCCTGAATTGTGTGGCTCGGTATACCCAACTTCTCTCCGTGGTTCGCCAACAAGTTTTGAAAATCGTTCTTGGAGAAGTAGATTTTGTCCTTGGCGTTTAGCTCGATCTTGCGGACGGCAAAGTTGTAAACCGAAGCCAAATTATAGAGCCACTGGTCGTAGATTTGTTCTTGCGCCTTACAAGGTCGAAGTTTGAGTTGGACTTGTAGCATAGTGTCTAATACCGCCTAATAAGGTATTCGCTTATCAACGAGTGGCGGTGTATATCAATGTGGCGGCTATAACTATAGCTCCACTAAATATGGCAGCCCAAGCCAATACTTGACCGAGATCACGGGGCTGTTGTCCTTCATCTGCGAGTTGGAAACTTGGTTGATTACAGGGAGGTTGATCCGATGCCTGCTTTTCCAGAGGGTCAGACAGATCTTCTATTTTAGACTTAGATATATCTGTCCAATCAAATACATTATCGTGCCAAGGGTTTTTGCATGATTCAATTTCAGATTTACCGGCGTCATTTACAAAATGAATATCTCCGCGTTCTTCTTTTCTGGTGCTACCACATACCGGGCAATAATGAGTTGCAGCTTCAATATCTCGTTCCGCCTCTACCGGGTCATTCAGCTTAGGCGCTTCTGGGTTAGTGACATGCCAAGAATCTGTACAAGCTGTGAATTCATGAGTTGATATTCCTTCTCGGCTTGCTAGGCAACTAGCATCTGTGCAACGATGCACATCTTTATCAGTGCTTTGACAAGTTGGACAATCCGCTAAGGTAGATAATTTCATCTCTACCTGATCTCCGTATCCCAAACCTCGAACAGTTAAAGGTGCAGCAGATGCGCTGTCGGAGGCGAACAGTTCGTCGAACTTCTCTGCAAATGAACCACATTCTTTGATCTTAGCTAACGCTGGGGTATAAGGCTTCCATACTTTTCTCTTTGAGAGTTTTTTGTAAAAACGATAAGCCCTAATAATAAAACGACCAGGCACACTAAGAAGAAGTTTCGCGTCTTTAGCCGTTCCGGTCCACACGATTACCGAATGAACAAGTACCGCTGCCTTGGCATCATGATCAACTTGGTTCCATTTAATATTGGGTGGGTATATGTGACTCTCGTGCTTGTCGAAGTAATCAACTCTGTACGGTCTTTGTTTAGTTGGCATAATCCTCAATAAACTATTCTACCACAGAATATTCTTTATGGTCTACCCCAGCCTCTTCATAGTAGCTAAATGTGCGTTTAAAAGCTTCTCCCCATCGTTGTTCCATTTCCGGGGCTGTATAAGCAACAAATCTGGTTATACCGGCCTGTATCATCTGCACAGCGCACCTATCACAACAAGGGCCGGTGGTGTATAAAGTGCAACCTTGTACCAGCTCATTAGCAAAAAGTAGAGCGTTTACTTCACCATGGATGACCCTAGAATATTTCACTTCTCGATTGTTGTACAGTTCATCCGCGTCAGACATTTTTTGTGGGAATCCGTTAAATCCAACGGATGCTACTGATTTATTTTCTCTTACAATTACGGCCCCACATTTTGTGCTAGTATCTTTACTCCATGTTGATACTAGTTTCGCCATCTCTAGAAATCTCAAATCCCATTTTTTCTGGTTGTCTTTTAACGCTTCATCATCAGTATTCCACTTATTATCTACATTGGGTTCCATTATCTATCCCCTCCTGCCTCTACTTCAAATTCTTTTCGATATTGTTTCCATGATCGAAAATTACCACTGTACTCATCTAATACCATTGGCGTAGCAATATGTTCAAAGGGGGACCAATGTGCAGAGGTGCTAAGACGATCGCACAACTCAATATCACGATTTATATCTGATCTTTCTCCGCTTTCAGGTAGAAAATAACTAACTCTAGCGCATCTAGCGGTACTTATTTTCTTAAGGATTTCCATGAGATATAATCCTCGAACTGGCTTGAGATTGTGGATATGCCCATGTCTTTGATTTTCTTCTGCTATTCTATCCTCTCGCTCAATACAAACCGCTTTATAAACATCCTCGTTATCAATGAATGGGAGATGCCAATCCATATCCCCTATTTCGTTACCTGTAGCGCGTAATACTTGCAATTTTCCGGTCTTTACCCCTGAGTTTAGATATGCTGGGGCATTCTCATAACCCCCTCTACACCTAGCGTTAAGATCATGAATTTTAAAAAGACGATTCACATACTCTACTTGTTCCTGCATTTGGCGAGCTAATTCATGAAAATGAGGCTCAGCATCGGGATGGTTGCGCAGCTTGAAAACGTTCTTCAGATCGGTACAAGTTACTACTTGTTGAGTGAATGTCCATGGTTCTACAATCCGATTCACAACTTGTTTATGGGCTCCTACTTTATCCAGTATCCATGACGCCCCCACCATTGGATAACGAGCGAACTTCCAGGTTTGAAGGGCTACAAATTTTCTCCAGCCAGCTAGTTCTTCACCTGCTTGCATTCCTTTTTTATTTTGACCGATGGTAAGGGGCACAAAGGGGTCCGTTAACACTCGTTCCCGTTGCTTACGAGCGGGTATAGCGCGAGATGATGCTGTATTGCGACTCAGCATGCGGTGCGTGTTAACTTCGGCTAAAATGCAACGAGGATACACAAGAACAAAAGTGTATAAATTTACACCTGTGTGTAGGTTTTTACTTGTAAGAATAAGTTTGGATTCTACTTTCATGGTTTCACAACTGCATTTGCTTCAAAATCAAAAGACATTTGATCGTGATCGTGATGTTGATCAGAAAGAGCGTTTTCTGTTACTTCAAACCCCGATGCTCGTTCACCAAAATATAAACTTCTCGCCATCTGGATACACCAACGAATATTTGGCATGGTATCACAACGATCCATTACATCTAGAACTTCATAGACGGCCACTTCTTCATCAAGTATAGTTGTAACATTGTGAACATTGCCGATAGCGCTGAAAAATTCTAGATGGGAATTGGGGGTGTTTAAGGTGAGATAATGTTTCCAGGGTAGGTCTGGAATACCCGCTTCTTCAAAAAATTCTCTGTTTATAGCTTGGTAACCAGTTTCTCCTAGTTCTACTTTTCCACCTACGCCATTTAATAAACCGGCCTGAAAACCGGGGCGTAATTTTCGAATCAAAACAACGAGGGATAGAGTGGGGTCAAATAAAAATCCAACAACATATTTTCTTTTTTCTGGCATAAAATAGGACACGCATTACCGTGTCCTATTTAATACTTACTCCCAGACCTACATCGAGATTTTCCAAGTGTTATTATATCAATACCAAGGATGTTCCGCAATTTGCACAGAACTTATCTTGAGGTTTTCCAGTTTTACCGCAAGTAGAACACTGAGGTTTATGCTCTACGGTAATGGGTTTAACTACTTTTTTTCCTTTAGCATCCCCTCTTAGCTTGATAACGATCACATTGCTTTGGGATTCGGTTGGAAAATATTCACCCGCAACAAATTTTTGAGAGCTTTCGCTACCAGGCACAGTGATTCCTGTGTCATTCAAGGTTTGTCCACTTATTGGAACATCTTGTGAATCAAAACTCATGCTTTGTCCGGTGATTTTAGCCCTACGCATTATCGTCCCACTGGATTTATAAAGATCCTTCCAGTATGGGTATGGTTTTTTAGGAATGTTACGCCATGGCCTTTTAGGAAGATTTGGACATTTAGGAATATCTGGAATATCTGGAATATTCCAGTCATCATAAAACCTATCAAACCCGCTTTGTTCTGGAACAATTTCGGCTTTGTACTCAATGCGGATCAAACCATCATCGGCTTTAATGCCTCGAAATTGTTCAATCTCTGCGGTGCGCTCAATAAATTTGAAGCGATTTCCTTTATCCCAGTTGCCGTTGCGAATGTAGCGCTCCAGTTCTATGCTGCTATTGGGGTTAACGATCAACCAAGTACCGTCAGTGGCATCAGTACCGTCTACAGACACTTTAACCAGCATACGAACAGATTTAAGGTTTTTGAGTTGGACGCTATACTCAGCGCCGAAGGGGATACTTACTGTACCAGAGGTTTCACGAAGAACTTTACCGCCTACTTTGACACAGGCAGCGAATTGATTATTATACATACTGCTCCTTTTAAACGGCCCGCAGAATAAAGACCCATTTTTGAAATTCTGCTAGATTTGTACTACTGTTATATGATACTCATAGTTTTTAATTTTTGTCAATACAGACCCTACCCTCCTTTGTAAATCATTCGTAGCGCTCTACTTACGGGGGTTCTGAACCCCTTAACGACGGAAGTAGTGACTTAAAAATTTTTAGGCCTTAAAGTGCCTGCATACTTTCACCCACAAGTTTTATCCGCTCGCCAATCCAGCGCATTGCTGGAATGACCATGCTATTTCCCAAAGCATGATATCGCCAGGAGTCAAGACACTCCGAACTGACTTTACCTTTATGCGGGACACGGGTGTAGTTGTCGGGAAACCCCATCAGGCGTTCACACTCTACGGGTGTAAGTTTGCGGATACCATTTTCGTCGATGAATTTCGGTCCATGGGTATTCGTGCCGCCTGAGTTTGCCCCAAAAGTCGCTGCAATGTCTCCCGTAATTGCATAGTTGTAGACATCCGCCCCCATTACCCGATTGCCTTCTTGAGCGCGGCCTCTAGTTGCGGGACGATTTTGTTGCGTGTTTTCATTCGACGCAATATCCCCTTGCAAGCTCTTCGACTCAAATAATATTTGAGCGGCAGTGCGCCAGTCTCCGCGATGTCCGACAAGGTAGACTCGACGGCGTTTCTGGGGTACTCCAAAGTATTGAGCGTCAAACACCCGGTAGGCGAACCCATACCCGAGTTTTTGAATTTGATAGATAAACTCTTGGAATGACTTACCGCCGTCACTGGATAGAACTCCGGTGACATTTTCCCACAAGAACCATTCAGGTTTAGCAAGGCTGATAATTCGGATAAATTTGAGGGCAAGGTCTCCCCGAGGATCATCAAAGGCTCGTCGTAGGCCTGCTTGAGAGAAGGATTGGCACGGGGTGCCCCCGACGAGCAGGTCGATTTTATTTTCTTGGAAAGTTTTGGTTTCATGTATTTTTGTCATGTCTCCCAAGTTTGGAATTTTTGGGTAGTGCTGTTCTAATACTGAATTCGGAAAGGGTTCGATTTCGGAAAACCACGCAGGCTTCCAGCCGAGCGGCTCCCACGCCACGGTTGCAGCCTCAATACCGCTGCACACGCTGCCGTAAATCATGCGATATCCTTGAGAATCTCAAGTATTCTATCACGCTTTTCGACAGAAATGTCAGAGTTTTTAACGACCCGCTGTAATCCTTTGGCGGAATAACCAATGGCTCTCGGACGGCTGCCTTCTCCCCAAATCACATTATTTTTATCGGGGCGGTTGCATGAGCGGCACTGACGAATACTATTTTCATTGGTCAGAGACTTGCGGTAATCTCGATGCCCTTGATCTGTGGCTTTTGGATTTTCGCAAGTTTGGCAACCACCATCTAAGGTGAAATTTGGGTCCGGGCGGCGGCTTCTGGTCTTTCGTCTGTCGTAAGAATTGGGTGCTCCCATAACCCCGTTATTATCTACATAAAAAACATAGCAATCATCGGGCACAACGCCTAAGGCGTTTGGGAGGGTATCGCCGCCCTTGTATACAGGAAGCCCTCTTTCAGCCATATGCCAAGGTTGCTGCTGGCGCGATTGGGGTTTGTATGTTTTGGCGATGTGTGTGTAATCCGCTATGCTCACGGGTTGATTTTTACACGCAATTGCGACAGCTACTTGAATCTGTATGAGTCGCCAATTTTCTATTCTGTCGTTCTTTTTAAGCAGAGGGTCGGGTAATTTCACAAACGCGGCTACTCCCATAGTCTGGGCATCATGAGATGCTCCTCGCAACCGAGAGTCGGTGCAACGTTTTACAACCTCATCGTGTGAAAGACTATTCATATGCTTCTTTCAACCGTTGCAACGCTGTAGCGCAGTGTTGCGAGTCTTTTTCAAAACCTATAAAACTATGACCTAAGTGCAGTGCGGCTACTCCCGTTGTGCCACTTCCGGTGAAGGGGTCCACAACAACTGAGTGTGGTCCTGCAAACACACCAAGAATATCCTCGATCAGTTCCAGTGGTTTGATAGTCATGTGGTCAAATTCTCCCCGCGTTCGCGGTTTGGGATGTTGAAAAATCGGTGTTCGATACTTACCGTCGAGATCATAAGACTTAATCAGCCCGACGCCATATTTAACAAAATTTTGTACCTGCGTACCGTTAGCCGGTTTTTGCGCCACAATAAATGGTTCGTATTTCGGACGCAGCTGCACAGTAGTTCGGTCGTCTAGTAGAGCTACTATCCTTCTTTTCTCTGCACTAGAAATCTTCATTTGCTGCACCCAGCGAGTATGGCGTTGGGCTTTCGGTTGTCCGCCCTCGTGCTCCCAGATGGCTTCGTCTCGCAACTCAAAACCAGCCACATGTGCCGCCCATGAAATTGCACCAATTAACCGCGGACTACCAAAAGAAAGTAAGAACCCGCCGGGGTATAGGATGCGATATGCTTCTTTCCAAACAGGCAGTAAAAAAGAATACAGGTCATCCATTTGTTTTCGATCAAACTTCTGCACGGGGGGCAACCCGCCAGTCGAAGCGGTTTTAGCACTGGCGGTTTTTTCCCTCGCAAATAGTTTTTCTGAAGACCAGTTTTCTCCCATACCATCTAGCCCATACGGGGGGTCTGTAAGAACAACATGAGCACTTTCGTCGGGCAAAGATTTGAGACCCTCTCGACAGTCCATATTAATAAGGCTGTGCATCTGTTTCTCTTTACTCATTTTGTCCTCCGTTTTTAAAATAACTATGGCAATATACTAGTTGACAATTAAACAATCCGCGAGAGTATCGAAAAAGAAGGCGAGGCCACACGCACCGCATATGACAGCAATCAACAACAAGATCGTGAACAGTGGCGTAGAGTCAATGTCCGATTCGACTATGAGGAAGTAAGAAAGAATGAGTCCGAGCGCAAGTGCAAAAGCGGAATACAAAAGTCTCATTGTGAGCCTCCGGTGTGTCGAATAGGTTACGCAGCCACCCCGTGCTTCAAATTACCTATTGTCTCACAGCCGCCTCCCATTGTCAAGCGTATAATTCCCAAATAAATCAATAGAGATCGGTGAGTCTAATATCTCCTGCGCCCCATGCGTTCTTTTTCATTGTTCGCTCGAAGCCATGCTAAACGCTTCGCAATAGCAGAATTTATTAGTTTATCTGAGAGTCGTTGAATAACAAAATTAGAAAGAAACGGAATAGGGCATTCTTTATGAATATGAACCTCTAATTGTCCAATACGTTCTTCAAGACTGCGGAGGCGTTGTTTTTTACGAGAAATAACGCTGCGTTTCGGTGCGGGACTGGCTTTACGTTTACGTTTTTTGGGCATCTTTCACCTTCATGACGAAAACCAACAGGGTTCCCACCTAAAAAATTTTTTCATACCGTGCAGGTGAATAGGGCCATCGCCGGTTCGTAAGGTACACGAAAGACAACGCACACCACGGCTACCACGAAGAGCAGTAAGGACGCCAAACCAAAAATTCTCCTGTACTTGACCAGACGTTGAATACCTAGTGATCGTTGGGTGTCGGTATACCTAAAAAATTTTTTCATACTTGTTTCTTTTTCCAATCAGCAACCGCTGCTCGAATTGCATCTTCCGCAAGCACTGAGCAATGGATTTTTACTGGAGGTAAAGCCAGCTCTTTTACAATCTCCATATTCTGAATACTGAGGGCTTCATCAATCGTACGACCTTTCACCCACTCTGTAGCCAGAGATGATGAAGCGATAGCGCTACCACAGCCAAAGGTCTTAAATTTTGCATCTTCGATGACATTGGTTTCTTTGTTCACTTTAATTTGTAACTTCATCACGTCGCCACATTCGGGTGCGCCGACCAAACCAGTGCCCACATCGGAGCTAGCTTTGTCCATGGAGCCGACATTCCTGGGATGCAGATAATGATCAATTACTTTTTCACTGTACATTTTTACCCCTTCGACTATTTTACATCGAAAGAACTACCACAACCACAGGTTCGACTCACACTGGGATTGTTGAATTTGAACCCACTGCTCTCCAGTGTCTCCAAATAATCCACTTCACAACCATCCAAGTACATTGCGGATGTTCCATCCACAAGAAGTTTCAATCCATCAAAATCGTATTCTTTATCCATCATGCCTTTTTCGTTTTCGAACTGCATGGAATATTGAAATCCAGAGCAGCCACCCCCGATCACACTAAGGCGCAAAGCTACAGGTTTAGGGTCATCCAAACCAGCAATAATCTCTTTCACTTTCGTAACAGCTTTTGGTGTAAGTGTAACAGCCATACTTATATACTACTCCTTTTTCTTCCAAAGGGAAGAGGTCTTTTTTCTTCCCTTCAATTTTGCTTCTAATGCTTCATTTATTTTCAATAAACGTGCGTTAGTGTCCATCAATTTATTCGCTATATCTCTGATTTTCTCTTCGTCGGGCGTGGGGGGCTTGGATTCAAATTGACTTTTTTCTCCGCTAAGTCCAGTCAAACTCAAATCATCAACAATAAAAGAAATCCAATCGTTATTCCCACCGTGTGCTGCCCATTGATTTGCGGTTTCTTCACTCGAAACAATACCCACCGGTCTCCATTCTGATGGGGTAGTTTCTTCTATAAGTGTGGTTAGTACATACAAAGTCTGAGCCATACAGTCCCCATCTAAGAGACTGTTAGCTTAAAATGTTATTTCCATTTATTTCCGCTATATTTGATGCAGCCGACCGGAACCGGGAATGATAGATTTTTCTTTAACTGCTACTACTTCAAACTAGTCACACCGCTTAGTGCGCAAGTACAGTCGATTTCGTGCCTTGGGGTGTTGTTTTCTTGCTGAGAAAGCAAAAATACGCGCATGGGGCAATTAGGGTCTGGATGTGCGTATGCTGTTCGTTGATTTTGCACCCGTTCAATGACTTCATGCCCTGGGGTCTTAAGCAGACTGCCATCGTATGGAAATACCCCCAACAACTTCTTTGCGGACACCAAAACTGCTGGAGATGGACCAATGCTAGGTCGATTCATGCGAATTGAATCAAGCGCGGTATTGAAATCGGATATTCCCTCATAGTGCATAAAAGCAGCGAGTATAGTCACTGACCTACTGATACCAGCGGCACAATGGATCAAAATAACATGCCCATTTTCATACATAAACTTGAGCCAGCCTAAAGCGTTGATAAATTGGCGCGGTGGAATAGGTTCCCCATCTTCAAACGGTACATGCATGTAAATTATATTGGAGTTTTTTTCATAATCCATTGTTTGGTGAACACAAAGAACAGCGGATATTTTGGCTGGATTTTGCTTTGCGAGTTCGGCAGCTGGAGCGGTGCCCCCCACAAAAAGTCTATGGTCAACTTGAGTCATTGGAAGAACATCAAACCATTTTCCCATAATATAGAAAAGAAAAGTCTTAATTCTTAATTATTGTGTGACAGGGATGAAATCGCTACAGGAATATTCGTGTATATGATTATCTCCCGAATGTCCGGGGGTGGAGCAGGTACCTGTTTCTAGTGCGAGTCCAGCCTGAGATGAAATTTGAGTATCGGGTGTCGGCGCTTTCAATAAAGCGATAACCTCAGCAACAACATCCTCAACGGGTTTTTCCAAATCTTTATCGTCTATAAAAAAAGATTGAAAATTTCCATTTACATTCATTTGTAATGTGAGTTTGTTTGTCCATCCTATTTCATCAGAACCATACTTAGTGACCATTAAACAATGATGGGTATGGGGAACAATCGGAGGAGCAGCCGCTTCTAGTTGGAGTAATAAATCAAGAATTTTCATTTGGTGGTTTCCTTGTTGATGATACATTCCACACGCAGCCATTTGGCTGTATACCATAGTCCGCCTTGTGTTTTTGGCCTCTGATGCTCATCGAATCTGTGAATTGTTACCTTACACCACACGCGCCCTTTGATGGATAAATGCGGCGCATTAGGCTTCTGGCAACAATGCCACCCCGGCCTGTAGACGAAACCCCTGGTGCGAATTGCCTTGGCTTTGACCCACTCGCCCACAGGTACACGGATACGCTGTCCAATAAACAGTGGGCCAAGGGTGCCATCCTTGCGTAGACGAAATAGTTTGTAAGCAATTATAGCAACCTCGTGGAATCTTTGTCTTGATGTAATGTGTGAACGATAGTACCTGCTTGTTGCACAGCAGCTAGACGCTCAGTCAAAATCTTTTTGGATACGCGCCCATACCACTCTTCCCGCTCACCATGTAGGCACCATTCACCCTTGCGAATGATTACGGTGTGCGTTGGGTAGTAATCGCGTGAGCCAACACCTGACCAGTCAGTATGCCCTGGAGTGCGGATTACAACGAAGTCTGCACTCTGCATAACGATCACGTTACGCCACTGGTCTGTTGTGCCAGTGCCGTATGCGTGGAGGATTTCTTGGTTTGTCATCGGGATAACTCATCGACCCAAATCGTGCTGCAAACTTAAGAAAAATACTTCCGGCGAAACATTCCAGCGATCCCTACGAGTCCTGTTCCCAACAGACCTAAAGTCCCTGGTTCAGGGGCGGAAATACTCGTAGAACCAAGCCCAATGTGCCCCACACCGCCGTTCAGTTGATTCTTGTTGAGTATATTGATGGTTTGGGTAGTGTACCCAGTTGTAAAACGCCCATTCCAGAGTGTTCCAGACAACTCACCTGTTAAAGTGTAGGTTCGCTCCTGCTTATTTTGGGAGATTAATGTCCAGTCAATAGGACCTACAAAGCTGCCGATAAAAATATTTCCCTTAGGTTGTCCAAATTTACCCTTACCGATAACATCGAAAGTGGACCCGGTACTGGAAAATACCCCACCGTTTAGCACACTTCCGCTTTCTAGCACGCCGGTAGAAAACCCTACATAACCAAGCGAATGCCCATGCGGAGCGGTTATTCCTTCAAAGTTTGTTAGCTCCGAACCGTGAGATGTAATGGTAGTTGAACCAATCGTGCCCATTCCACCTACGCCGATATCGCTAATACTTATGGTGCCGAATAGATTCGTCAGAGTGATGGGATCGGCAGAGGCCGCAGAAACAAACGAAAGCAAACTCAAAATTAACGCAAAAATTGTTACCTTACTTATTCTCATTTTTAATTCCCCCTATATTTTTATAGCAGCCAATCCGCTGCATGTCTAGGCTCTCACGAAAAAACATGCAGCGGATTGGTTGGAGCACAACTGCAACGACTGCCACACGAAACTAACAGTAAAATGATTATACCCCGGTCATCCTTGTTTGTCTAGGACTATTTGTAGAATTCTTTTTTACCTGTTCCAGCAACATCTTACGACCCTTAACGATATTCATTCCGACTTTTTTGGGTCTTTTCACTCCCAAGATATTTTCAATTTCCTTCACGGAAAATCCCATCCACAATTTTAAATACACAATATCACGGTAAACACTAGGGATACCTTTAAGCGACAAATCAAGCATTTGTCGATCAGCGATACCAGCTAAATTAATGTCCCGTTGTCCAAATTTACCGTCGCTAGGATTTTCATCCAAAATTTCATTTAGAGAAAGTTCTTTGTCTCGTTGACGACCTACGGATGTTTCTTCACGAATATACATCTTCCATTCGTTGATGGCAATGCGTGTAATCCAGGTTTGAAATGTGGATTTCTCATTGAAATTTTTGAGATTTAACCAGGCTTGGGTCATGGCTTTGTTGGCGAGCCAGTCCGCTGTATCCGGTTGTTGCCCGGGAAGAACGCGCCTTATAGTATTACTCAAATACCGATAAAATTTGTGATATAGAGTTGAAAAAGCCGCTTCATCTCCAGCTTTTGCTTGTTGAACTAGGGTAATGATATATGGTGTGTCAAACACCTCACACACCTTCTTCGCCTTTGCTGCTCCCGCTACTGCCATGTTGTCCCTTTCATATCTTGGATTTTGACTGGTTATTGCCTCCCGAAGTTTACTTCCAAAACAATACCACTACCCCCGCATTCTTTGCAAAATACCGTGGTGGCTTTTTTGGCCGGTACTGTGTGCTTGTGCCCGTAGTTACAAACCACGGTATGTCGCGGGCGTGCGGGAACTTTTCGTTTCCCACCAGTACCGTGGCAACGCCAGCAAATCATTTTCTCAAGTGACATTAGTTGCTCCGGTACTGCCCGATTACTTTTTCTCTTTTCGCCGCCAGTAGAGCCAGCAGCCGTACTCATCAACTTCTGTCATATCCACACTAGCAAGTGTGCTGCGCACTCCCTTGGCAGGAGTATTCCAGCTGGCGGCCTTATAGATGTTGCCGTCTGCATCAAGGAAGCAATAAGCAGAGCCGTACTTGGTGACCCTAGTAAACTTGCGTCCGTGAGTGCTTAGTTCAAAGTCGCAACCGAATTTTTCACTGAGAGCAGCAACAAATTCCGCATTTGTCATTATTCGCAGTCTCCAATAAGCGCATCCCACTCAGGGGTGCAGCGATAAACCTTGTCTTTTTCAAAGCTTTCAAGAGCCTCAAGGCACCGCCGCAACGCGGAGGCATACTCGGTCTGATCGTTCGTCAAGAACGCTCTATACGCCAGCATCGTATAAAGTAGGGGCGGTTGGATGTTGTAGGCAATGTCCGCCATTTTGAAATGGGCGAACAGCTTTATTTCTCTTTCGGAATAAGTCGCATCTCCAAGCATGGGAATCTCCTCATTTATGCGGTCGGTAATTCGGCAGCAACGCGCTGTCCGTCTGGCAGTTTAGCTACAACATAACCAAACAAGTCGTTCGGCGGAAAGATTGGATCAAATAACGTCCTATTTAACCAGTTGAACAGAATCTTACCCGTTCGCCCATTACCGTCAACAAACGGATGAATCATCTCAAACTCTTTGTAAAACTCGATTGGTGTCATACTATCACGGAGATCGAACAGCCTGTTAAGCAGCCGACGAAGTTCATCTGGTCTTGGGCATATACAATCACCTACTCGGATGTCACAGTTACGCAGTCCGTTAACATTCTTCTTAACTTCCACAAGCATACCCAAACTGATTGCATCACCTAGATCAGGCATGCGATCGGAAACGTTAACAAGAGCGTAAGTCCAACCGTCTAACATCCAACCAACTCTCTGAATGCCGTCAAGCAGAGTAATATCATGCCCTTGTCTACGCACTTCCTCTGTGCAGTACTCAATTACGTTCATTTAAATCCTCACTCCCTGTGAATTCCGTTCATATTCCTAGTATACATCGGAAACACTGAAAATGGCTAAATTTGATTTCTTCTTTGTTTTGTTAGGTTTGAGGAGTTTCTGGAATATCCAACTCATCCGTTTCCGCAACTTCATCTTCGTAAGCGATGCGAATTAAGACATAATCACCGGACAAGCGTCGGACAACAACAGGGGCACCTTCGTACATTTCAAAGTCTTTACGGCTTAAAACAATCTCCCCACCTTGTTTATCCAATATAGCGGCGAGAATTTGAAGAAGCGTTTCGATTTGTGCTTCGGGAGTAACAATCTCATCCATAAAGTCCCCCTACTGAAAAAGGTCAGTAGTCTTTATTTTGCTTGAAGGTGAGGTCGTCCTCCAAAAATTGCCCGAAGAAGTTTTTCTTCGGGGGTAATTTTCGACCCATCTTCTTTTAGCGGATAAAAAAATACATGTAATGTACAACACAATAAAACTGGCTGTCCGTCAACTATACAAACTTCCAGTCCTGATATATCATACCCCGTTTCGTGACATAAGGAACAGCATTTTACACCTGTGTATGCAAAATCTTTAATAATCGTTCATTGGTGATCACAAATTTCTGGTTTTCCTGCCCCATCAACTGGAGAGGCATCGCACCAAGGATTTTGAACAGCTATAGGTTTTGATAAAGCTTTTTGTTCATGAATCGCCATAAACAACCAGAAAAAAGCTATCAATAAAATCACTATCTTCCATTCAATCCAAAGGAAATCATTCAAGAGTCACCTGCGGTACTTCCGTAGCATTTGCCAAAACAATCTTCGGTAAAGAACATTCTACCCAATATATTTGGCTATGGCAAAGCAACCTGTAAACCCCAGGTTCAACTTCTCGTAGCATACCCACGGTAGAATATTGGTTTATCATGGTTTGCATGAGAGCTTTCATTTGTTTGTCGATGGGGTAATTTGGATCAGCGGGGAGTTGAATATCTTGAGTAACGATTTCCCCGCTAGCGAGAGTAATTTTAAATTCTAGATGTATTTCCATACTGTACAATACTCATTTTTGGAAATTTCTAGGCTTCGCATCCGCCAGCGGAGCAGGCCATTTCATGGGAAGCTGTAGTCATGTCTTCTTTTTCAAAATCTGGTAATTTCGACCAGTCGATTACCGGTTCTTTTTCTTTCAATTTCACATACTCAGCTTCGGTAATTTCAGTGAATGGGGCCTGACGGTAAATTCCGTTATCGTAGGGTAAAAAACTAACCCCACCAATAATATCGAAATGTTTGTAAATCCACGCCAATACATCCGTCCATTCAGATTCTCTTACATACACAGTGCAGCTAGGATTATGTTCAGTCCAATGAAGTTTGTAAGTTTTGTAAATTTCTAATTGTTCGATAGCATTACGATCATTCCTACATATACTAATATCTGGGGATTCTAAGGCGAAAAAGAAAAGATCAGAGTCTTGTGGTTTGTTCAATTCAGGTTCATACAACCAACCTATAGATTTCAAAAAAGTGTTTACTGGACTCTTAGCATCTTCTTGCGTACCTCGTTTAATCCAACGCGAGTAACGGCTATGGATGCCTGGGGAGCAGTTTACGAGTTGGGAGACTGTTCCAGATGGTTTGATGCAAGTAATCGCCGTAGGGACGTTTATACCCAGCTTCCCAGCCCACTCTGTAGCGACCTCGATTGTGTATTCACGAAGTTCATCTAATAGTTTTGCTAGATCCGCGCCATTAGTGGACATCATCACATTGTCCATAATTCCTGTGAGACTCACCCCTAATAAACGCTCTTCTTCAGTATTTTTTTGCCACTCTTTGCGAAGATATCGGAAATCAGTTAAAGTAGATTGTAAGCAGCCGATGATTACAGCGATGCGAACTTTACGTTTAATGGTAGCTTTAGTATCGTGAGGTCTTATAACTACTTCGGATAGGTTACAAAATTGGTTAGGGCGTAAATTTATTTCACCACAGGGATTTGAGCCAAAATTTATACCTTCCCATTTCCGGCGACCTGTTTTCTTTGCGCTATTGACGGCGGATACTCGATTAAAAATTCCCCGCTCTCCAGATTTTGATTCTATCAAAGTAAGAAACTCTCGAATAAAAATTTCTGGTTCTGGTTTTTCTGTGTATGCTACAGAATTGTTTGCTAGTCTACGCCAGGGAGCCCCTTGAGGGTTTTTCTCATCCCACCATTGACCGTTTTTGGCGTTACGCATACGCTCATCTGAGAGATTGGAAAGAGACAACATAGCGCTACGTCGCACCCCTCCAACAACTACAATATCTGCGACCATACACATCAAATCGTGACATTCAATAGAATTTAGTTTACGCCCCGCGGCTTTTTGGAAGAGATTAACGGAGAATTTGAAAAGACGATCTAAGGGTTCGGGACCACTGGACCTACCCCCCATGGTTTTTAAAAGTGATCCTGCTGGGCGAACAGCACTCATATCCCATGTGGGAATAGAGCCTGAATAAAGTAGACTAAGCAATTGTCGGAACGCATTCGACCAGCCAATTTTAGAATCACGCACTTTAATACAGGTATCTACTGGATAGAAATTTTCAGCAATAATAGGAAGTTGATTTACATACTGACGTTCAACAGAAAATCCTACACCTGTACCGCACATACTGAGGTACATTGCTTCATCAAAAGCACGAGGATCATCTACAGCTAAATAGCTACAATTGAAACCCGCAGCATTGTCTTTGTCCAGAGCGGGACCTGCGGTCATCATCGCTCGCATTGATGGCATGACATCCATATGAAAAATAGCTTTCTCAATTTCAGCGGATGTTGCTTCACGATCGGATTTCGGAATACGATGAGCGAAATAAGTAATATATCGATTTACGGTTTCATCCCAATTTTCTCTTCGAGTTTTTTCTTCTAACCAGCGGGCGTAACGGGATTTATGAATGAATGTAGAATACGGCGATAACTCAAATTTACTTACCATGAAATACTTTCTCTCTTAGGAATGTTCTATGTGTTAATACTGAAGCGGTCATATATACTTCGGGGATTGGGAAAAAATTTCACTAGTGATACAGAAAATTTTTATGGGGAAGGTGAAGATTTTCCATCGTCTGTGGAATTTCCATACACACAATCACAAATAACTTTTTCATGAAGTCTAATAATATTACTTTTAGCGTTTGGGTAAGAAGATATTTCGTAAGTACCAGTCCCCTTACATGTAGCACAGTTCAATTTGACGAGAAAGGGAATAGTTCCGTTATTTACTCCGTGTCTATTTCTTATTTCCATACGCTCTTCATTATTCTTCGGCATACGAAGTATTTTTGGATGGGTTTGATCACCAGATGTGAATGATCCAAATAGTGGGTCTACTTCATATCTGTAATCTGGTGGTGTGTCAGCATCAAGCTTGGCCGCGTTCTTAAAAACAAACCCTGTAGTTAAAGTTCTTATATACCAAGAATTTTTCTTTACATCTAATTGATAGATAATACAATCACGAAGTCTTTCAGCGGAAAATTCTCCAACTTGTTCATCCCAGTCTCGTAATCCTTTCAATTTAGTTTTTGGTAATTCTATAGTTACAGGATGGTTAGTACTATTATCACTATTATCTGAAACACTTTTCTGGGCGGCAATATTTGGATTAATTTTTATAGGAGCATTTGAGACCTTATTTCGCTTTTTTGACATTGACATTAATTCACGATCATGATTATGTCTCATTTCCTCTTGGTGTTTTGGTTCAAGATTATCCCATTCTTCTTTAGTCATTTTAGACCAGTATGGATTTGTTAATGACATTTATTTACCTACACCTTTAGATAAAGATTTATTTTTACAGGTTAATACTACGGCAGTATTATCTCCTTCTAATTCTCCTTCTAGTATCCCTTCTCCTCTCTTCTCCTCTATGATCGGCAGAGATGCAAATTTTCCCGTATTTACTTGCAAATTCCATAGCTTGGGATTTACGCGGGCGCTGCGTCCACGCATCCAGGACGCAGCGGGGAAGCAGCGTAGAGGTAACGCGGGCGCAACGCAGACGCTGCATGTAGGTTGCGGGGACGCAGCGTGGACGCTGCACGGACGCTGCGCCTGCGCAACCATTAAGTCAGGGTCTAGCCCAATAATAGGGAAGAGATATCCCCATTTTTTCATCCAACTTTTAACCGATCTATAATCAACACCATTTGCCTGTTTAGCAAGATGACGAAGATCAGCATCAAGTTTTCCATCGCGTGCTTGAATAATTAGAAGATGGGTATACATTCCCCTATCATTCATATTCATACACTGGACATCTTTACTAGATAACCAACCATCTATATCGAATTTAAACCAACTCCATCCGGGCAAAATTTCACTCATAATTGATCCACCTGTTCCAAATGTACAGGAGCTGAAGATTCAGCTGCTGCTACTTTATAAGATCGTTCACGTTTCGATTGCATCATATAATTAGAATCTTTATCTACTTCAAACTCTAATTCCCAATCTCTACCACCCTCACGATCTCTACCTCTCACCATCAAACCCACATCTCCATTTTTTGTTAATGTGGCAATACCTATACATAAATCACATTTTTGAATGATAGTAGTGAGGGTTTGAATGTTGCTATCTCGACGTAACACAGATGCGATAGCATCATCAAACCTATCCGGTCCTACATTCTTTTCCTGTAACCCTTGAATTTCTCTAGCCGCATCTGACTTATATTGGGCGGTAATAAATACTGCGCAACCTCTTCCACCAAAAGCATTACGACTAAAACGTAATAATCTTTCAATAACTTCTGATTTACGATCCCAGATACTTTGTCCATCACGATTACTATCTCCACCTACGGGCATAACTGTATCAATAGGGTCAATTACGATGTAAGTCCATTGATACTTAGACCATGTAGCTTCTGCATAAGCAAGTAACGCCCCCACCTTATCGTCATCTCCCCGAGAGAGAGCATCAATATTTTGAGGTTCTAAATGCCCAGGTACAATTTTACCTAGACGGAGCTTAGTTAGTAAGGTTTTAACATGACCAAAATCTTCTTCTGTGGCGGTTCGTTTCAATCCTTCCCAATTATTTAATCCTGGGATATGACCTATTTCTTCATCATCTCTAAAGAAATGAGAAAGTTGAAGAGTTAATTTTTTAAGAAGCTTAGGTTTCTGGTGTTCACCAGCAAAAAATAATCCATGGTGTCCTTGTATAGCTAAATTAAGTGCTATGGAAAGAACAGCTGTGGTTTTTCGGTTATTTGATGGTCCACATAGACATATGTAACGATCTCCATCTAAACCAATATTTGCTCCAGAATTATCAATAATTGGGAAACCTAGCATCATTTTCCGGCTATCATCATCTCCTCTAAGATCGCGTTCAAAATCAGCTAAGATAGATTCAGTGTTTTCCTGCCAAGAACCTTGTTCGAAGGTTGTATCCTGTGCTGTACTTATATTCCAATGTTTTCTTAAAGCTTTTCTCGCCCCTTGTATATCACCTTCGGTAAATAAGAAATGATTGTAAGCTGCACGCCATGCTTTATATTCATGGCGTAAATCTAGTTTTTTAAGGAATTGTTGTGCTGTATGGTCAAAAGTACTTATCGGACGGTCTGGTAAGTTATTAACAAAATGTATAACCTCATCCTTAAATTTGTTATTTTTAACCGTAGGATCATCATTTACTTGAATAAAGTATGTTAAAGCTTCTTTATCTGGAAGTTTTTGATGAACATCTATAAATTTTAATAGCATAGACATGGTGTCACCTATAGGCATTCCTAATGTAGGCACACCCACCTCACCTAACCCCACTTTTTTTGGTGTTTTATTGTTAAATCCTAATTTATCTTTTACTCGTTTAACATAAAAAATAAAGCCATCTTCCCATACTTCTGCGGGATGGTGTAATATAATGCTTAGAAGATCTGTTGCTTGTTGGTTACACTCTATATCCAAAGCATCACGAGTAGTAGATTTTTCCTCCACTTTATCGGATGGACTATCTTCCATGACTTTATCCATTTGAATTTCTTGAGCTTGTTCGATAGATGTTTCTGTTTTTTCTAAAACATCAGCGAACTCCAAAATAAATTCTTCTAATCCATCATCTTTAAAAATAGGACCCAGGTAAGGCTTGTATTTTTGTTTGCCATTTTCATCCAAGGTCTCTCGTAAAATCTTAAAAATTGTTCCGATAGTGACATCAGGACAATCATCGGAGAAGCAGTGATAACCAAAGCTGTCCCCTACTACAAACCCGCTGTAAGTAGACCCTGTATGCCGATGCCCAGCATTTAAACAGGTATCGGTAACCATGATGTGTAATCCACTGGTATCACGCTCTTCTTCAATAGAGAAAGCACCTTGATCTTCGTACCACTTGATCCAATCCGCAGGGTCAAATTTAGGGTCCAATTCAGGAATATCATTAGTTCGACGGCTGGATATTGGAATTTCGCTACCTAAGGAAATGATTTTTTCCAGGGGGACTTCTTCAATCGGACTACTGGGTTCTACAAGTTTGTTATAGCGGAAAAGTCGTTCAGGGGTATTGGTACCCTTGCGCGTAGTACTACCATAGGCTCTAGTTAAACGAGCAGGATTGAATACAGCGTCATCGATATGGGCTGCCTCACAATTGAATTTTTTTGATAACACTTTCAAGCAATCCAGCAACATGTGAGTGTTGGATATCATATTTAGCATTTTTATTTTTGCTAGAATATGGAAACCGTTGCCGGAATCTCCAAATATAGGATTGGGCCATTGTTTTTCATCCAAGAAAGCGAGTACACTTTTCGCTACACCACATGCTGCTGCTTTTTCTTTTTTGGTAGAGCTTTCATGCTCCATTCCCTTGGCACGTACAGTATCAACATCTATAAATAACCAATTAAGAGAATCTACATCTTCATTTCCGGTGAGATGTTGTGAGGGGCCAGTTAAAATGGATTCAACTTGAATGTCTGTGGGGTTGTCTACTAATAACCCACCTTTACCTTTAACGCATATTTTACAAGTACATTTCGCTCTTTCTACTAATAGATTCGCTTTTACTGGATTGATGACATAATAAATTGAAGTAACACGAGGGTCTTGATCCAGTTGATTTACAACATCCGCTAAGCGACCATGATCGGTGAAATAAAATCCACGCCAAGGACCAGAGGTGAGACGAACACGACATTCAACGAGTTGATGGGGTTGAAAAAGTAATTTAACGCCTAATTGGATATTAGCGAATTGCGATTTGTTAGTAGACAAAATTTCTCCTCAAATCGAGGGGGCATCAGTTGAGGTCTGATGCCCTACCTCAGAACAAATCTCGCGGAGCAACCCGGAGACCATGCTACTATTTTCAATACTGCACCCTTCGAGATTTCTTCGTATTTACTATGATAGTGATTTTGGGTATTGGGACTATGAGCATCAAAATTGCATGAGTACAATGAAAATTTCGTTGTTGAAGTACGAATTTATTTTTCGTTTGTTGTCCTGGCGAGAAGAGCTTAGTATGAAATTCCCACCGAAACAAGATAAGCGGCGTGTTCAATTGGCCTACGCTTTGGATGAAATATCGGGTCTCAAAGTTAATACTCCAGAAGAAGGCTTGAAAGTGATGAATGCTATACCTTTATCAGTAATCCACAGAGTTTTCATTTTATATCGGGCCGCCTTCCTGGAACCGCGGGTTTTTACAACCATAGGATTGTACAAAGCACCGGAACCTAATAAATTAGTACGTACGTTTGAGAAAGTAGAAGAGGAACGCGAGCAAATAATGGACAAAGTTGAGAGAGAAATGGAGACAAAATTTGGGCGTAAAGAATTGGAAGAACAACGTGCTCTGGAGCGAGAGGTTCTCAAAAAATCAGGAATGAGGGGCGCTGTAAAGGCAACCGAGGATAAATAAATGCAGATAAGCCACGGTAGTCAAAATTCGATGGGCATGGAATTAATGCGTCGAATCGCTGACGGGGATTTGAAAAAAGCTCCCGCTGAGATTGTCGAAAAAGTAAAGCGAGAAATTACCGATAATTGTGAGGAATTGATTGAAATCGGGGCTCGTATTCGTCCCTTAATGAGCGGGGATAAACAAATCGGCTGGGTGCGTGGTATACACACCCAAGAACGCCGAATACTTAAGCGCTGGGTACGAGAACCTAATGATTACATTGCTTTAACCCTACTCCATGCGACTTCCCTCAACAAAGAAGAAATCGAATCTATGCAAGGATTTGAAATTCGAAGTTTGACAGAAGTCATACGCCAAATGAGCAATTATGATGTTTCTCTTTTCCCCTATTTGAATGCCTATGTTACAACCCAATCATCGGAAACCTTGTGGTATGGGAAGGGAGAGCGATTGGCATCCTTCGAAAATAAAATCATCACTCTTCCGGATAGTAAAATCATCAATCTTATGGCACCCCCCGATCATTCCAGTATGTGGGTAACTCTTTGCAATTACAGGGAACAGGCAAAAAAGCGCTTAGAAGAAAATATGAACGCTTTATTTATTGTCCGTCCATGGGCTGGGAAGAGCGCTGACCCTATAGCCAACGAATTAAAAGGGGTCGCCAGGTCGTTAGAGACGAACTCAGACGAGCTATGGGAGAAAGTTGTCAGTGTACCCAAGGAAGTGAACAAGAATGACGGCTGGGGGCATGTAGGCGACAGTGTGGAAGATTTAATGCGGGAAATGAAAGGTATGATGGAAGGAGATAAACATGAAAAAGTCATAGAAGCATGGCAAAGTCAAATGATTGATGAAGCAGAAGCCAAGAAGCAGGAGATTGAGAAGATTCGCAAGGATAGGGGCATTACCGCAGCGGGAATAAATTTTGAAACAACGGTGATTATGACGGATCAACAAGTCCGAGAGCGTCAACAAGCATTACGAGAAGGGAGATCGCCAAATCCCCCACCCTCGAAAAGAGAAAATTTTGAACAGGATGCTACTAACGGAATGCTGAGTAAGCTTAGGTCGTACCGCTAATCAATCCAAGGTTTTGGGGTGTAGCCATGTTGAATCCTCCAGTTCCACGTTACGCTACCTTCTCTACACTCCCCTCCAATTTCCGCCATAATTTTCATATTGTTATCCCATTCTCGATTTTTTAGCCAGTTGCGCCAAGGATCTCGAAGTATCCAACCTAAAAATACAGGGGAGAAAGCAGTAAAAGGAGCGGCAGTAAACCATAATATCCACCCAATGGTATCGCCAGTTTTTGGGAAATGAAATACCCACACAAAAAGAAATTCAAAAACAGCGGATAAAAGGAGACCAGCAATCATCCAGCCACACGCAATAAACATACCCTTGAAACTGCTATGATATGGCGAACCATCAGCGGTAAGGCGCTGGTGCCGACTATACATGCGCGTGATGACCATCCAAAAACTGGCAACAAAGGGTCCAAACAACAAGTAAACGAAGGCTAAACCACCCAACAAATCGCCGTCGGAGGTCACTGCTAAGGCAATTATTGGAACCACGATGTATAACACAGGGGCAATCAGCAGGAGACTAAATATCAGCAACTGCTCAAGTATGATTCGAATAAGTGTTTTCATCTTCCCTCCACTCTTAGTATACATCAAAAACACTGGTTTTGGCTAATTGTAAAGACCATATTTTCAACATTTTAGAGATAATTTTCAAATAAAGAGTATTAACCGTTAGTGATTTCGGTTTTTTTAACTGCAACCCCACTTAACAGGAGCTTTATGGATAATGTAGAAAGAGCACAAAGTGAATTACAAGAAATAGCCCCACCAACCCCAGAGATTGAGAAACCTAAATCCTTGGATGATGTAATCGCAGGACTTCGGGGATTTGGTCTAGAGGATTTTGAAGAAATTCTCACTGTCAAAAGTGGAAGCCATATTCTACAATTAAAAATTTCAAACATCCCAACATCAGATGAAATGTTGGCTATCCAAGCAGCGGATGAATTTAAAGGCTATCTTTGGATTAAACGAGTCAAGGTAGAACTTCTTTCTCGATCCATTTCTTGGATTAATGGAATAAACCTTCGTAACCTTCCCCTAGACCAAAGATTTGTCTCCGACCCCACAGATAAGAGTCTATCAAAAGATTATTTAGTAGTGCTGCGAAACATCATCATGGGTTGGGGGCAAGAAGTTGTAGAAACTCTTTGGAAAGTAGTAATGAATCATTCCCAAAATGTTGAAGATCGCTTGAAGGAGCAGTTCCCTAATACCGCAATCATGACGGAAGCAGAAGCGCGTTTGATTGAGCGAGCCAAGAAACAAATGGATGATATACAAAAAGTTATTCTAGAAGATCAAGTCTCAGACTTATATAAAGAAGAAGAAAAGGAAAAAACTAACTAATGCCCGACGATCCTAACAACCCGCAAGGACCTGGTAATAACAACCCACAAGGACCAGTTAATCCAGATTTGTCCGCTGCATTAAATGTTTTATCCGGGCTCACTACCACTATGGCAGCTTTAGGAGAGACACTTGAAAAAACTTTTACCACAGTAGCGGATATGACTGATAAGGTAGTCGATCATCTTACAGATGGTGTGGGTACTATGAAGGATTTTGTGAAATACAGTGACAATCTTCAAGAAAGTTACAAAGAGGTAGCTAACTGGTCAAAAAAAGCTCAAAAAATAGGTAAAGATCAAATGAGGGATACAGATAAGGCAAAGAAAGAGTTAGAAAAATTGATGGGAATATATAACAAAATTTTAAAAGACTCTAAAGCAAATAGAACTGAGACTGAGTTGCTCAACAAAGAATTGGATAAAGTTAAAAAAGTATATAGCGAAATAGGTAAGGCGATTAAACTAAATGAAGAAGAGCTAGCTAAGGTTGGTGAGATTGTCAGCGATTCTACAAAAAATGTTTTAGCATTAGCTAAAGCACTTAGTCAACTTCGTCCTTCATTGGCGCATTTTAAAGGCATCATGGGTATGTTGGGAACCGTCGGTATCGGGAAAGGGATTAATTATAAAATAGACCGTAGGTTAGAACAAATTCAAGAATTGAAGGATAAAACTGAAGAAACTAAAAAACATCGTCTTGCTGCGACACGCGAGCATATGACAAATAAACGAGACGCCGCTTTTAAAGAAATGAAAAAAATGCAGGAAGCGGGAGAACCTCGTCAGTTTGATGAAAAAGGTAAACCCACCGAAAGAGGTATGCAATTTTTAATGAAGAAAATGGGGTTTAAAGGTAAAAAAGCGGCTGATTTCAAAGCCGGAACAATGGCTGAAGGATTCGAATCTGAAGGTGCAACAGGGATCGGATATACCGCCGCAATGGAAGGAGGTTCCGGTGTAGTAGGGGCCATGAGCACTCTTTCCGAAGGTATTGAGGGGGCGATAACAGCACTTACAGGAATTGCTCCGGAAATCATGATACCTCTTGAAGTTCTCGCTGGCGTTATTGTAGGACTCAGTGCTTTAATGGGAACTTACATAAAGCAAAATAAAGAAATGGAGGGGAAGTTAGGAAAAGCTGGTTTATTCTCTGGCGCTAGAGCAGGGGAGTTAGCTGGTACAGCTTTTGAAACAGCTAGAAATGCTTTAACACCAAGGCTCATGGGGCAGGGCTTGGGGCTGGGAATAACTTTTGAAAGGAATTTAGATTTAGCTGGAGGTTTAGCGGCGGGTGGAACTAACATAGGGGGTTCCTTGGTAGATAACGCCCCTGATACAGCCAATCAAGGACCGGGAGGAAATAGAGGGTATATGCGTGGTAGCCTGGGGGAAGCACAGAGAGTAGTTTTTGGGGCAGCTAGAGTTGCGGGCTTGACCGATACAGAAGGAGTAACGGAATTACTTAAGTTGTTAGATCAATATGGGCAGACTATGCGTAGTTCTGAAAAGTTTTTTACTCAACTAAATAAAGATACACAAGCGGCAGGTATAAGTACTACCAAATATTTAAAAATCATTGATGAAGTAAGTATGCATTTTGATCGTATGAATCGTTCTTTAGAGTTTACTACAGAAATGATGCGTAATCTTAGTCGCTATGGAGCTATTAGTTCAGAATCTTTAAAAGATATGATGGAATTTTTATCTCAAGGCGGTGACAAAAGAAATTCTGGAAATTTAGCTCAAACTATGTGGCAGGAAGCTTTAAAAAACCCAGCACAAATTATTCAAGGGAATAAACGGTTTCAACAGGAAGCTGGAACCTATGTTGATATGTATAATGACGAAGTAGATAGTGGAAAGTTAGTAGATGCTAACGGACAGTCGGTAGGAGCAGATAAAATAGATAAATCTACTATACAAGACTTAATAGCCAAAGGGGATACAACAAAAGCTGTAAGTCTTATTGAAGCTCAAAGAGTAGCCGTATCAAATGTTCAAGATGAAAGAACTAGAAAGAATCTTGAGGATGCTTTAAACAATCTTACTTTATCTCTTCGACAAAGCGCAGCATACGCACCTGGGAGTACAATGGAAGGTCGTGCGGCTAGCGCTACTCTTTTTCAACGAAGTCAATATCAAACAGCAGCTACCGCCCAAGACAATGTCCTAAGCGCCTTAAAGTATTCTGGTACTGACTTAAGTAGTATATTAACCGGTTCAATAAATCCTAGCGCAGCTATGGCTTTGACGCAGATTCTTGATGCAATAGGCGTAAAGGGAGATGCTGTAGCTTTCATCCAACAAAATTCTCAAGATATGGCGACAGGTCGTATAAAAGATATTGACGAAATGCCAGGAGGGTTACCTGGAGCAGGGAAAGAAGATGTAGCAGCTCAAAAAGATGCTCGAAAAGCTTTATTTAGGGAACTGTGGCAAGCTAATAAAACTAGAGGACCTTTTCTTGTAGATTTGGGGACTAAAGGAGCTAGTAAAGAATTAATATCAGAGGTAGAAAACGGAACAAAATCAACAGATGATTTATATGATGCTTTAGATTCTCAGCAAACAAACCCAAAAAAATTACTTAGTGAACTACAGCTTTTGGTAGAAGAATTACCAAGCACCCAAGCAATGGTATTAAAAAACCTAAAGCCCATGGATATAAAAGATCCAGATTTAGCAAAGTCTATAGAAGACGAAGCAAGTATTCAAAAACGAGAAATATCTCCTTCTGATGTTCTTGAACAGTTAATCGCCCCATTACTTAATAAGTTGATATTTTTCGTAGAACATATGGCTAATAGTTGGATCTTTGGAGGCCCAACTGATTCAGATAGGCTTACAAAAGCTTTTGAAGACGCCAAAATACCTGAAACTATGGATGCAGCCCGGAAAGAGTCGGCTGAAGCAGCGGCAACACTAAAGCGATTAAATTCGGAAAATCAAACTGATGCCGTTAAAAACAGAGAAAAGCTTTTGGAAACCACCATCGATAAAGATACAGCTTTGGTGGAATACTTAAAAAAATATGAAGGCCTAGGAATGTTTAAAAACGATGTCCAAATGCAGGAAATATTAGATAAATTATCGGGCAACCAATCCAATGATGATTTGGATCCAGATTTAAATACCGGCGTTTGGTTTATGGGACACAAGATCCCACAAGGGGCTGGGGGGTCTCCGTCGGGTCCACCGGTGTCCCATACTGTATATAATTTTTATAGTGCTCAAATTAACCAAGATGCTGGGTATAATGACAGCGCAAGCGTGTCTAATGAACAAGCAGGTAAACAGATGCACCCGGCAATCGCTCCTTGGTTGAATGGGGGACTTCCAAATAGGAATCAATAATCAATAATCAATAATCAATAATCAATAATCAATATGCCAACAATATATAATTTCAACCAATTAGAGGGTTTTGCAGCTAATGCAGGTTTTACAGGAGATCAAATACCCATCATGGCCGCTATTGCTTTAGCGGAGAGTAGTGGGAATCCCAATAAATATAATCCAGACGACCCTGGGGGGTCAGTAGGCCTTTGGCAAATAGATGGGCATTATTGGCCACAGTATGACCAAAATGTAATAACAGATCCTCAAGCTAATGCTGACGCAGCCTTCGCTATTTTCCAAGCCCAAGGTTACCGTGCTTGGACTACCTTTGGAAGCGGTGCTTTTTTGGACCATCTAGACCCAAATACAGCAACTCAAGTTGCTAGTACTTTAGGAATTTCCCGGTTTAATGTACTAAATACTCCAGTAGCGCCTCAAGTAGGAAATATTATTGGGCCTAACACAACCGGTACTAATTACGGATTATCAGCGGCTGATCTTACACCGCCTTTACAGGTTCCGGAGCCAAGTCTAAGCGCCACGCCATGGTATTTGGATAGAAATTTAGTCACTGGAAATCCTCATGCGCGTGGTATGGTACAACCAGTGAGTTTTGTAGTATACCTGGATCGTAATGACCCCACACAAACGCTGAATAACCCCACTAATCAGCAACCTATCGTCATTGAACTCAACACATCAATGACTACATTTGAAATAGCAAGTAAGCATGTTTACAATCGCACCCCATCGCGTACAGGTATGCATATCACCCTCTGGGGTATGCAACCGGATCTCATCAATGGTAGCGGCACTACGGGAGTGTTTATGAATCAATACGGTATTACAGATTGGTTCAGCACCGCTCAAATTAATGATGAGATAGCTAAATTGGTAGGAGCTGGTTTTAGTAACAATCCCGATACAGAAAGGGCTATTAACCAAAACCCAGAAGCCTATCGAGTAGCGGCACAGGATTGTTTTGTAGAATTTTTGAAGTTATTCCAAATGAACGGTAATGTGTGGTATCACACGGATAGTTATAACGGAACTATGGGCGAACAAGAACAACAAGCCCCGAATGGTTGGTCTACCAAAGTAGGAGCCAGTTCATTTCAACAACATGGGCGTAACAATGATGTTATGACACGCGGGTATGTGGGGATGAAGTATAGAAACAATGTTTATTTGGGGTATTTCAAGTCTTTGAATTGGACCCAAGATGCGGACAGCCCGTTTCAATGGAAATTTTCTTTTACATTTCAAGTTGAGAATACCTATACATCATTGTATTATCCCAATTTTCAAGTCACTCAACCCCTCCCTAAGATTAATTTACTGGCTCAAGCTACAACGCAGCCGATTGTTACATTGACAGAACGTGGGGGATCCGCAAGTGTAGGAGGTCTTACCACAACTATGGTTACATCTGCAACTAATACCATAGCTCAAACTTTAGGTCCAGTACAAACTACAACTTCAGGACCCGTGGGAGATATTTAATGGCGAGCACAAATACAAACAACTCCAATATTGGATCAAATGTAAGTACCGATTTTAGTGATTTCAATATAACTGCGGGAAATTCGGCGCAAACATCCCCTGTTCAACTGCCTATTCGCGGAGAGAAACGCATCATTCCCTGTCCTATTAGCCCCAGCGATACCAGTAGTCAGATTGAAAAAGCATATACAGCACGGGGACAAAAATCCCCTCAAGATAAGGGTTACGCTGCCACCGGTCGAACAAGTCTTGTGCAATATAGCGATTTTTTTACAGCGGGGGCGATGAAACCCTTCGTGGATTATGTACTCGTTCGTATACCACATCGCGGAGTTACATCCACCGGACAACAAAATGGTAATGCACCAGCAGCTATTTTTCGATTTCTCATTAACCCGTCTCAGGTTCAAGTCAATCGACAAACTTTAGATGGGCAAGCTATGACTCGTGCTGGCTGGCAGATAGGTGTGTGGGGAGAAGATTCTTTCCAAGTAAATCTCAGCGGTAAAACCGCTGGCCAATATTTTGCCTTTGGAGTTACAGATCAGTTTCAACCATTTTCAGATTCCTATCGGAATTTAGAGTCTTTGGTCATGGTGTTTGAAAATAACGGATACTGGTTTGAAGGAGAGCAAGCAGCTGAAGGCCCACTCGCAGCGGATTTCACCAGACGTAGAATCAAAATGCACCAAGATGTCGAATTGTGGGTAGGAAATTTTATTTGGTACGGTATGTTTGATTCCCTTACTATTAGTCAATCGGCGGAAGCACCTTGGCTGATGAATTTTCAAATCAGTTTTATCGCATGGAAAGAGAGATTTCGCTCCACATCCCCGTATCAAAATTTGATTCTCAATAATGTACAACGAGGGCATACTTATGGAGCATGGGCTTCGGCTGCTACCACTTCACAAAATGGTACAACTACAGTATCATCGTTGGCTAATTTACCTCCATCAAATATACCAGGAACCAATATTTCTAGTGTTGGGTTTAGTACATTGAATAGTCAACCAGCTTTAGTCTCCCCATCTGTTGCGGCTGCTAATGTTAACAATACCCTGCCACAAGTAGCTCCTACATCCGTAGATAATATGGCAAATACATCTTTTCTTTTAAACCCCACTAGTGTGGCAGCGTCTAATTTTTATAACGGAGTTTCTTAAATGGCTATTCCAGTTCCATTTGATCCGAATAACGCAGTTACCGTTACAGGTACAGGTGCAACAGTAGAAACGCAGAATTCTACACTCCCGAATCAACTACCTATCTCCAATACATCACCTACAGGAGTTACGGGTACAGTTCCATCCCAAACTCCGGCTACTACTATTAGAAATTTGTCCCAAAGTTGTCAAGAAAGAGAAATAATCAAGACCGCTCCCGATGTTATTGTGTATTTAGAGGGAACCCCCTATTTGACAAATTACTTTATCGACGATCCAAAAACCAAAGCTAGTAGTACTTTAGTGAATTTTAATGACCATGTCACAGCATTCAACGCTTCTTATGATACAGATATAATGGTACCCAACGCCACTATCGGTTTGCAGGTTCCAAATTTTTTAAGGTACTTGTATAAAATGCCTGGTGGTAACAATCTTTTAGAAACTATGATGCAGGTACAAGTATATGCTAAAGGATATTACTTAGCATCAAACGGAGATACAGTATATCGCCGGGTTTTCAAGGGAATTACATCTCACATAAGTTATAACGATAATGGAAAAACTCTGGAGATATCAATTCAATGTCAAGGGTCAATGCACTTACTTGAAAAGATGCAAATTAATGTTCACCCATCTGCAATGGCAGCGGCAACTTTAGGGAGTATGTTAACCTGGCAGCAAAGTATTTTTGGAGATAATAATTGTTTTACTATCTTAGCAAAAGCTTTCACAACAGGTTTTCAATCGGATGGATTTCAAGCTAGTTCAGTTAGGAGCACAGATGGAGGTTATTTAACTCCAAGTGATATGTTTTATTCCGCTGTTACTAGAGGTTACATGGCGAAATGGCAAGCCATTTTGATGAATATGATTAAAGATGTACATATTTATGGGCCAGACAAAGATACTTTAGGGCAATTAGATCAATTACAAGAAGATGAAAATAAAGGGAAGATGGACAAAGATAAGAAGTATGCTAGTGTTACATCTCATCCCGTAAAAACTTTTACTGAAACGATTACTGATAACTCCCCTTATTATAAAAAAATACAACAATTTTTACCTTTTAGAACTCCCGCTAGTTTACAGCTTACTGAGAGTGTTATTGTTAATAGATTGGATCTTATTCGTGAAGTAGTTAAGAAGATGGATTTTGAAGCATATCAAGATATTGATGGTAAGATTATTATCAAACCACCTTTGTACAATCTGGATGTCACAAACTTAGGTACTCGGTCTAAACAAACTAGTTCCAGCCCTCAAAATTTTGACAGTTTAGTTCAATCATCTATATCTACTGCACTTAGTGGAGGCTCGACGCCAACAACAACTACCTCTAGTAATTCAGTGTCTGCTAGTAGCATTAATCCACCATCTACTAGCAATAGTATGACGAATCCTCTGACTCAAATTTACCCGCAAAATAACCCTTTTGTGGTTTATTTATCAGAAATGTTAACAGAACAGGAAACAGAAGATCAAAGCGCCATTCGACGCACGCGCACCACTATAACAGGAAATATTATGCCGTGGCAGGGGAACAATTTTCCGGCACCCGCAAAGCCAGTAGCGGAGTATATTGATGTCACAAAACTAGCAAAGTTTGGTCTTAGGGAAGAACCCATGCAGCAAGTACCCTGGCTTACAATGGGAGACAAATATACTCTATTCGCTCACGCTGCCGCAGAAACAGCTAGGACAAATAGAGGGTACCGTACTTACTCGTTTACTATTCCCATGCGCCCTGAATTGAAATTGGGATTCCCCGTATTTATACCCCACAAAGATATGTACGCATACATAAAATCTGTAGCTATAAATTATCAGGTTGGGGGGTCAGCTACAATGTCCATAGTATGTGATACAGTCCGACCTAGAGTTTTGGTTAAGACAGCTCAAACATCTACTACGGGCAATGTTAGTAATTCACCGGCCACAAAATTTTCCGCTTATACCACAGCCCCTAATTTAATTTATATGTGGACAAATAATCCAGTCGCAGCTACGGTGTTTGATCCCGCGCAACCCCAAAGTTACAATCAATATATTCAACAAACCGCTGGGGGTAATCAAAATACAAACACTAATATGACAAGTGAGCTAAATGTATCTCAATCTTTACCCGCTGTTACGAAAAACATTGACGGAACAAAATTTGGTCCAACAGATCAACAAATAAAAGTGTATTCTTATCTATCCACTACCTTAGCAACAACCGTAGGTAATAAAGCCAGTACTCCTACATCTACTTATGTTATCGTAAATGATACGGGGTATTTTAATGGAAGAGCAAAAGACCCAAATTATCCAGGCCGACCAGCGGATGGAGATTATGTAAAGGATATTTGTGGTAATCCAAATTCTGTTATTCCTTACACAGATGATAAAGGATATGAATTAATATCCCCATTTCCATGGGGGAGATGGAAAGATCTCAACACAATCATCAGTGAAATAACCGAACAGGGGTGGATTAATATTCCTCAGACTAACGGGTTAAATGGGCAAGATTTACAAGATGAGACAACTTTTCAAAGTACGGAGGCTTTTTTGTTTGCTGGTTTAGGTACTCCAACGGCTACAAGTGACCCATCGACTATGTTATCCACGGCCATGGCTACCCAACAAAGTACAAATACTACACCTACATCGGTTTCACCAGCTTCAGCATCAGCTCCAAATTCACCGAATACCGGGGGAAATTCGACAAATACCATACAACCAGATGTTACTGTAATAGTATTAGATTACAGTCAACCAGGTTCTAATAGTAATTTGTTAAATGCAGCTCAACCAGAAAACGCCTTGGCCGCTAGTTTAGTTAGCGCTAAAAACGCTGGATTGGCCGAACAGCAGCTAGTTAGCGTATTAGTATCTGGGACTGTAGCTCCAATCCCAGCGGTGCAAGAACAATTATTAATTGCTCAAAACAGTGCGGCTAATGCACAGCAGTCATTTGCTACACTGACCTTACCAGGGGGATCCGCAAATGCTGGGGGACTTACTACAACTAAGGTTACAGCTTCAACTAGTACTATAGCTCAAACTTTGGGTCCAGCGCAAACTACAACGAGTAATTTACCAGTAGATATAACACCATAATATGCCGCTACTAAGAAAAAATACGGATTTTTATCCACCTACATCATTTGAAAGAACAAATGAAAGCCTCCACCGCGATATTTTCATTGTAGAAGTTCTTACTGTTGACTATGAGCGTAAAGTAATGACAGTAGAAGATGTCAAAGATGGCCTTATTTATGGTAATGTTCAAGTATTTCCATCCGCGTCCACTTCATCACAAGGATACGATATGGTAATGCCCGAACAAGGTTCTATGGGAATTGCTTGTAATTTTGCTTACGATAAAGGTTTTCGTCAGGTGATGATAATTAGCTGGATTCATATGGATAGGTATCTTGGGATAGATGCTGTTGGGGTTAGACAAATATCCGGCACCCGAATCCAAGGTTATAGCGACCGTCTGAGAGGTGTATATCGAAAGGCGTTCCCAGGGCAAAAAACATCAGCTTATACAGGTGGGGCGTCAGAAAAGGTGGATACCGGCTGGGATAGACAAGCAGCCGATTATAGCAGAGATAAAACGGATGCGGATAAGCGTCAATGGACTCAGATAGCGGCCCGTAGGGTCTCCTATACCGATGCTGGGGTATCTTTTGAGGGGTCAGTGAATCGCCCTCTGGCATCAAATTTAATCCCTGTGATTCTCCCAGATGGGACAATGGAATATGTAGCCTACCTGCAACCCGGAGCCCAACCATCAGATCGATATGTTAGCGGGAAGCAGGATGTAATTCCTTTCGCTGAACACACAGAATTGACGCAGGAATTCTCTCTTGATTATCCCATGCCTTATGAAGTATTACAGACCAGTTTGTTTAACACCGTATTAGGTTCTACCGCAGACCCATGGGCACGCACTAAGGTAACCTCTCCCAGCGGTCAAGTAGCTTACGATAACGAAACTTACATGATTACCCAGACTTGGGATGATCCGTTTGATGATAGAGCAAAAGCCGTGGGTCCAACACTTAATGAAGGACCTACCCCGCAACGTAGAGCTTTTATTGTAGAAAAATCTCAAGGCACCTTGGTTGGATATAATATTTTTGACCAGGCAACTTACGGTCATGTGTTGAAGCCTGTTCTATTCCCTTATAATTACTGCGGGCGTTTTGGAGCAGATGTGGAATCAGGATATTTGCCAGTTGTGGATTCCGCGGATCATGAAGAAGCTCGTTTAGCAGCATCTTGTCTAGCAATACGATTCCCTTATGACCAAAACACTACGCGATTGGATGTAACGAAAGAGGGTTTTATCAGCTTGGAAATCGGATCGACTTTACCTAAAGAAAATATTCTAAAGCATTGGCAAGGTGGATATGAACACCCCCACGGTGCTGGCCGTTCTTTAGAAGCGCACCTTGTAGGTAGTGCAAAAATTGTTATCGGTAAAAATAGAGATGAAGAAGATGCTTTGGACGCTCAAATTTTAGGGCAATCTGTAATTCGTCTAGGGGCGGATGATGCATCTCTTCCGAATTCTCGTCGCACAGTACAGACTCAAATTCGAAGTAATGGAGATATTCCGGCGACTCGTACTTTACAGTTCTGGACCGAACACAAATTGAATCCAGGGGACGCCGGTAGCCTAACTATGAAAACGGGTGCTGAGAATATATCTCTTCGCGCTGCTACGGATGGAGGCGCTGTACTACGCTTGGGGGCTAAGAATCCAGCATCTTTACGCCGTCATTTGATTAATGGGTACTCCGATGGTCCTGGTAAAACCGCTTATCCAGAATCTCCTACAGGACCTTATGGCGGAGGTACTGATTGTGGGGAACCTTTCCATGGTCGCATAGACTCCAAGAGCCCGGGTCGTCCCACCTACGGAGCCGGGGATAATATTTATCGGTTCCATGATCTTACTCAAGTAGGAACACCCCCGCCAAATTCGGGGACAACTGACTTTAATCCTTTTCCCCCATACGCATGGAGTGGTTCTCCAGTAATCAACATGGATGCTCATGGGCAATCTCTTGATTTGCATGCTGTGCGAGATGCTTTATTGCGTTTGGGTTCAAATCCAGATTCTGGGCAATCGTTGCTTTTAGACTTAGCCGGTGGAATAGTTGCAGCACTGGGAAAAGACAATCAGGGGCGTTCTATTACCGCGGCCTTAGACGGCGGGATTGAGATTACTATACTTCCTAACGCACAAGGAAAAGCCATGCGATTAAATATTATTGGTGATGTTGACATCTCTCATAAAGGGCACCTTCAGTACAACTGTGGGGGAGATATAATTACAGAATGTACAACAGCGAGAAGTATTGTAAAAACAGATCGTATTGAAACACAGATGAATGCGATTAGTGCTTCTCTTGTTAGCGATAAGAGAGAAGCTCCAAATTCTGTGGATAATAATGGACTTTATGTCAGCAATGAAAATCAAATTTCTTGAAAAGATAAGGGGATATAGTGGAGACAGCCTACTCTTTCAAGACGAGCAGAATACGGCGTGCTTAAACGTAAGGCAGAGAGAATATAAATGGGCAGCATACCAGGACTAACACAGGCAGAAAATAACGCGCTTTTGTGGCCGATCAAAGCCAAAGGACAAGTGAATCGTTTAAATCCTCTTGGGGATCCTACGATTGAGCAATACTACCACTCTGCCATGGAGCAAGGTCGTTTCCTAGAAAAAAGTATAGCTGACGCTAATAACTGGATTCTTCAGAAAAAACAACAAGCCTTAAAGTACATTCAAACCTACACCCATATGAATTCTTTAGCTGTAGACGGACAGCTCCAACACGGTCCTCGTGCGGTTAAATACATCGCGGACTCTATCAGTATCCTAAAAACTGTAGCCCAATTTGAAAAAGAAATTACTGGACTTGCTCAAGCAATTCAGCAGAACCTTACTATGCTTCTGTCTATTGAACAAAGCATGCTGCAAATGGTTCAGACTAATTCAAATGCTTTAGCAAATTTGCTGAACAATGTTTGTAACTGGGGACTGCCAGCTCGTCCATCAATCCCCAATCTTTTACCTGAGGGTATGTGGAATTGGAACGGTTTTAATTTTGCTCCGTTAGCTAATTTTGCTAAAGCGTTTGCTACGCCTCCATCATTCAATTTCAATTTTTCTTTCAGTCAATGTTCGTTGTCTATTCCTGGATTATTTAATTCAGGGGCATTGGGGAATAATATTCCGATATCTGTTACGACTAATAGTGGATTAATGCTCGGTACGGCGCAGTATATTCCACCTTTAGGGGGTTCTTCATCCTCAGCACCAGGGGCATCCCCAGTTTATGGACCTACATTTAATCCTAATACATCAATGAATGGAGCGGTACCCGACCCCCATACTATTGTTGATAATTATTTAATGCCCGCAGCTACTTACATGAACAACATTGTATCCATTACACCGGTGTTGAGAGGGGATACAGTAGAACCTACAGATGCTGATTACTCAAACCCCAATTATACAGTTAGGGCAGCAGGGTTGCGCAAAGACCTAATTCATTTCATCACATTAGGTAATATCGTAGCCAATAATTATGATCCGTTTATAACCAGCGCGTGGATTTTATACCTCAATGCTACGCACATCGGGCGGGGTGGCAATTGGTTACCAAATTTTGAATCCGTGTACGAACAATACATTCAACCGTCCATCACTTATTTGCAGAACACTCCTGTGCCTTACAATAATGTCAGTGGAAATGGTGTAGAGTACATGAGTATTTGGGGAACTACAGTAGCATACCAAGTAAATGACGTGGTAACTTACAATGGAAATTTGTATATAGCTCTGCAAATCAATACAGGGTATGAACCAGACACGAATCCCACATACTGGCAGACACCTATTCCTCTAAATACTGTGTATGAAAACGCCCCAAACAACATACCTCTGATCGCTACCCTTAACAGCTTAAGTTTAGGAGATAGAAATACGCTGCTGTGGAAACTTTCATATATCGAAGCTTCTTTATTAGGTTACACCAGAAATCAAACATGGGATGCTTATCAAAACGCCAATTACCTTTCGAATGTAACTGGATCAGATTTGGATTACACACCTACGGCTATTTCAACTACAACTAGCACTTTGATTTTAGGAGAGGGTGTAGCAGATTTTCCTACGCCTATTACATTCCCTAGTTCTATGACAGTGCAATTGAACGCTGTCATAGCAGCCGCAACTATAAATATTCAAAACGATGTTGGATATCTATCAGTTCGTTTGGGGAACCGGTACACTTACAATCAGTTTGCACAAGCAACCTTAGTCGATAGATTTAGCCAGTTTTGGCGCGATTTTGCTACCAATCTTAAAATTCTTCTGGCTCAAGATCCTTATCTTGTTCAATTTGTAATCACATATTTTGGTACATTGAACGGAGCCTTAAACCCCCTAGCTGATGCTACGGCATATAACGCCCTACAAGTAGACACTTCGAGTAGAAATCGATCCTGGACGCCTGGAACCCCCTTGCTGAGTATCCCAATCGCACCTATAGTATCCTACACTGACAATGGTTCTCCCCCATCTACAGGGGGTTGGATCAATCCTCCAATAGATTTTGACCCTAATACTTTTCTTGCACGCCCCGATGTACAGGGACAACCTATTCCAGTGCAGATGGCCATGCTACGTACAAACATAAGCTACGCCGCCCTACAAACTTTCAAAAACAACTTCCAAAATGAAATTGCGGGACAAATTGCAAATGCTCAAAGTATCTTGGCACAATCCCAACAAATAGGGTTTCATGTGACGGCTGTGAATGATACCACAACCGTACCCTCGGGGGCGAGTATTCCTGTTCTATTTGATGACAGTACAAATTCAGCTTTGGGGGATTACGATTACACGGGAAATGTAACTAATCCCACTACTTTTACAATTCAAGCCGCAGGTGATTATGCTGGTTATGGACAATTGGATTGGGTTGCGACAGTTGCCGGAACTTATAATGTTACGATAAATCAAAACGGTGTTGGAATATTTACTACATCTGTAACTACGACATCAGCCAATGCAAGTTTAACATTGCCATTTTCGTTTGCGGGTAGTTTTGCTCAAGGAGATGTGGTGCAAGTTATCGCCAATCAAGATAATGGGGTACCCCAAAATGTTATACCCCAGAGTTTTTTTAGCCTGGTTCAAACAGGAGCTCAAACTACTAGCAGCGGTTCTCCTCCTGTAACTCCTAGTGATACTACCACCATGTTTACTATGGTTAATTCCTTACCCACTTGGGTAAGCAGTCCCGTACCCGCGGCTACGGTTGTACAAGTTATTCAACCAAATGGAAATGTAGTACCAGTGGATCCATTTGTTCCTGGTGTTTCTTTAATTCAAATCACGAACCCTAATGTGGTTATGATTACTGTAGATACTACACATCATTTCTTTATGGGGCAATTGATAGTATTTTCTGGGTTTGATGCAGCCAGCTTTGTTAATAATCAAGTCGCTCTTATTACCGGAATTACAACAAATACATTTACAGCTACCTTTATTTCATATACTCACGCGAGTTACGGTCCAGCATCAGACACAGGGAATGTGTATTTAGCGATTGATGATTCCGGATCAATTTTATCTCCGAATCCTGATGGAATTACAATCGCTTCCGCAGCTGCGGGGAGTATGGTAAGTGTTAATACGATTTACGGAGAATCGGTGCAGATACCAGGTCTTACTTTAACTGTTGGACAACCTGTTTATGCGGGGTTGAATGGTGTATTGACTCAAGACTATACAACTCTCATCACTCAAGTAGGGTGGGTAATGTATATAGGAATGGCCATACCTGGAACTTTAACATTACCGCAGACTGATACTATACTTTACGAGCCGCACATTCCAACAATATATATATAGTAATCAGTATTCATATCCAATTAGAGTAAAAGTGACATTTGCGGTTGTTGTATCACTCAACTGACTGATACCAATTTCTTGTCCCCCGGCAATCTCTAAACCATCTGGAATACTAATCTCTCCGTAGCCCGCGTTGTTTGTTACACCAGAAGTACTTAGTAACAATCCAAGAACAACCGGAGAAGAAGCATTTACAGTGCTCGCTGATCGTATACGCAATTTCACATATTCTACAACAGAACTAGGTTCTTGAATTGACGCGCAAAAAGACTGTATTCGTAAAGTTTTCCCAGTTGTCACAGTATAAGTAGTAGCTGGAGAACTAACGGTTCCTGCGCGATTGGCACCAACATTAATCAAAGTCTCGGATGTAGTGGTAGCGATAGAATCAATAAACCATACGCAATAAACCCTTCCTGTATCTTTGTATTCTATTACAAAAAGATTTTTATTTGTATCTAAAAATAAAGGTTCCAGTACATTACTAGCGTTTTGCCCCATCGCTACTGTGCCTGTAGGTGTGGTTACGGATGCTCCAGCGGTGTATTGGGTTCCTCCCCCACCCCCTGAATCTACGATTACATGCTGAGCACTGGGAAAAACAACTGTGGCGTTTAAACCGGCCGCTGCGGGTTGAGATACAATAAGATCGCCGTCACCATTCACTGAGATATTAAGCATAGCCCCGGCAGCATCCACTCCAGCGACTAAAACGGGATTAACTGTAGTTGCACTTGTACCCGCAGCTTGAATTCCCTGCACTAAAGGATCAGCCCAAACAGCCGTTGCATTACCTGGTTGCGAAATGGGGATTTGTCCAGCATGGGTTAGGATTCCAATAATTGGTATGCCATTGATCTCTGTGGCGTTGATGACACCAGAGCCAGTAGGGCCTAAAGTAGCACCAGAGCCTACAACTAGATTCGCTGTGGTGTTTATCCCACTGAGAATTCCATTAAATGCTATGGATCCCGTGGGGGAAATGAGGGTAGGGTCAATAATTCCCAACGCATTTAAAGAGACGATTTTACCTGAATCTGCAACGCCGCTACTGGTGACTACCACCCCCACTAGCTGTTCTTTTGACGGACCGCCAGGAACAGATTGGGTTATCGAGAAAGTTTTATAAACATCAGGCACAATTTTATCCTCGTTTAAAGAAATGAATAGTCAAGCTACATTAAGTTGTTGAAAATAAAGACATTCAAATAAAATATTGACAATTTTCCCCATTTTAGGGTATTATATTCGATGGGGAGCTTCAGGTCATTGATCGACCGAATGGCTCCTAAAAGTGTTTATGGAGGAAAACAAAATATAAGTCCTACA